>GBSOD1_12_pt1 | contig 114436 bp, 115 predicted proteins | sample GBScel77sediment_FD_61372 | JGI IMG/M metagenome (IMG submission 61372)
ATATTGTTTTAGCAGCCATGGAAAAGAAAATTGGAAGCTGTATTATGGGAGCGATTGAAAGAGAAAAAATAAAAAAGATCCTTAAAATTCCTAAAAATTATCATTTAGATTTAATCGTAGCTCTAGGATATCCTGCCGAAAAACCAGTTTTGGAAGAGGGAGAGGGAAAATATTGGAGAGACGAAAAAGGAACTTTGCACGTTCCGAAAAGACCCTTAGAAAAAATTTTACATTGGAATAAATTTTAAATATTTCATTCCAGCAGGAAAAATGAGCGGCGGTTTTATTTTAATAAATAAACCCTCTGGGATAACCTCTCACGATGTTGTTGATGAGTTGAGAAAGATTACAAAAATAAAAAAGATTGGGCATGCTGGAACTTTGGACCCATTTGCTACGGGTCTTTTAATTTTAGGGATTGGAAGAGAATTCACAAAAAAGCTTTCAATTTTTCAAAAGAAAGACAAAGAGTATGTTGCGACATTAAGGCTTGGGGCAGAGTCTGACACTTTCGATAGAGATGGAAAAATTGTAGAAAAACCTGTTGAAAAAATTCCAGAAAGAGAAGAAATTGAAAAAGTTTTAAAAAGTTTTTTAGGAGAAATTGAACAAATTCCACCTGTTTTTTCTGCAAAAAAAGTTAGAGGAAGAAAACTTTATGAGCTAGCAAGAAAAGGAATTAAAGTTGAGCCAAAACCTCAAAAAGTGAAAATTTACGAAATTTCAATTTTAGAATATAAATTTCCTTATTTGAAAATAAAAGTGAAATGCTCTAGCGGAACCTACATTAGATCTTTAGCAAACGACATTGGCAAAAAATTGGGATGCGGGGCTTACGTTGATGAATTAGTAAGGACAAAAATTGGAGAATTTTCGATAGAGAAGGCCGTAGATCTTTCGAAATTAAACTCTCAAAATTGGAAAGAATTTATTTTTTAATGCGATTTTGATAAAATGAAAAAGTGATTGCATATTACTTAAGGACACTTCAAGATAAAGTTTTAAAAGAAATTCCTGAATTCGCGAAGGGATGTTTGATTTATTGTAAAGAACCAACAAAGGAAGAAATGAAATTTTTAAAAAATAAATTTTTACTTAATGAGAATCTTTTAAGGGATGCCTTAGATTTTTACGAAATGCCAAGAGTAGAAGAAATAGAAAGAAAAGTTTACATTTTTTTAAGAGCACCCTTTCGAGAAAACGAAGGAATTTTTACCTTACCTCTTTTAATAATAGTTAGCCAGGAATTTTTTCTTTTATTTTCTCAAACTTCTTTTTCTTTCTTGGAGGAGTTTTTAGAAAAAGAGAAATATTTAATTTTCACTACCCAAAAAACAAAGCTTTTTCTTCAAATTTTGTCTAAAATTTGCGAAGCTTTTAAAACAACCATACTTCAAATTAATAAGGAAATAAAACGAGCAGTCTTTGAGTTAAAAAAGATAGAAGAGAAAGAGATAAAAGAATTTATTAAGTTTGAAGTGATTTTGCAAGATTTTTTGAGTACACTAGTGGCTACAAAAGTTGTTCTTGCTACTATTTTGCAAAGACAGCACCTGGAATTATTTCCTGCTGATAAGGAATTGATTGATGATTTGGTTTTGGAAATAAGTCAGTTAGAAGAGATTTCAAAGAGTAGTGTAAAAAATATTATAAATTTGAGAGAAGGGCATGAGATTATTTTCACTAATATGGTAAACAAAGTAATTAAGATTTTAACTGCTTACACAATTTTAGTTTCAATTCCTACAATTTTAGCTTCTTTGTACGGAATGAATGTGAAATTACCTCTTGAAGAGAACAAATTTGCTTTTTTTATCGTTCTATTTGTTTCTCTGTTTTTAATGTTGTTTGTAGCTTTAATTTTCAGATGGAAAAAATGGCTGTAAAGATCAAAAAATGAAAAATTCAGAAAAAATTTTTCCAAGAGTGGTAGCTTTAGTTTGTACTTTAGTTTTTCAAGTTTCAACTTTTAGCCATAGAAAAGTTGGTAAAAATTAATGTTTCTTGTCATTCAGCGATAATGGTTGAATTGTACAGCGATGAAGAAATTTCTGAGATTAAAGAGAAACTTTCGAAAATTCATTCCACTTTGGCAGAAAATTTAGAATTTGAATATTTAATTTTATTTCCTTTCGTTATCGAAAATTTAGAAAAGAGGGGAATTAAAATTAAAAGGTCAATTTATTAATTTAAATTATGGAAAAAAGAGAAATTCAAATTAAGGCAAAAGATGAGGATCTAAAAGGAGTTTATGCAAACGCAATGGTTGTTTCTCACACAAAAGAAGAATTCTGTTTGGATTTTCTCTTGATAAATTTTAACCCTCCGATTTTGGTTTCGAGAATCATTACAAGTCCCGCCCATTTAAAGAGAATTATTACCGCTTTGTCTGAAAATTTAAAAAAATATGAAGAAAAATTTGGAAAGGTTGAACCATCAAAGGAAGTGGAAATACCAATTGGTTTTAGGCCAAAATGAGACTTGAGGAAAAAGTTGAAAAATTAATAAAGGAGGAAGTTGAAAATTTAGGTTATCAATTAAAAAAGATTGAGATAAAGCAAAAAGGAAGAGCAAAGGAATTAGTAATCACAATTGATAAAAAAGGAGGAGTCTCGGTTGAAGATTGTGCAAGAGTTTCAAGGAAAATAGACCCAATTTTAGAAGAGGCAGATTTATTTGAAAATAGGTGGTATTTAACAGTTTCATCACCAGGAACTGAAGTTACAGAAGAGGATCTCAAAAGATTGAAGGATTTTTGAGTTAAAACAAAAAATTGAAAATTAACTCAAATTTTGATAAAATCTCAAGAATGTCAGCCATTCAAGTTGAGAAATTGAAAAAAGAATTCAATGGTTTAATTGCGGTCAATGAAATCACTTTTGAGGTAAAAGAAGGGGAGCTCTTTGGATTATTAGGGCCAAACGGAGCAGGAAAGACTACGACTTTGAATATGTTGGCAACCTTAATTAAGCCAACTTCTGGTCAGGCTTTCGTTGCAGGGTTTGACATTTTGAAAGAGAGAGACAAGGTCAGAAAATCAATTGGAATGGTTTTTCAAGAACCAGCTTTGGACAATTACTTAACAGGGAGAGAAAACTTAGAATTCCATGGAATGATGTACGGACTTTCAAGAAAAGAGGCAAAGGAAAGGGTGAGAGAGGCATTAAAAATTGTTGAATTGGAAGAGTTTGCGGATAAATTGGTTCAAACCTATTCTGGCGGAATGAAAAGAAGGTTGGAAATCGCAAGAGCTTTAGTACATCAACCCAAAATTTTATTTTTAGACGAACCCACTTTGGGACTCGATGCTCAAACCAGAAGAAAAATTTGGGAGTATATTAAAAAATTGAACAAAGAAAAAGGAGTAACAATAATTTTGACAACCCATTATATGGAAGAAGCGGATTTTTTAGCAGACAGGGTTGCAATTATTGATTATGGAAAGATTGTTGCTTTGGATACTCCAGAAAATTTAAAAAATATTTTAGGTGGGGATGTAATTTCAATAGAAGTTGATAATCATCAAAATGCAAAAAAAGCGTTTGAAAAATTGCCCTGGGTTAAAAAAATAAATCAAGAAAATGGAATTTTTTATTTACAAGTTGAAAAGGGAGAAGAGAAAATTCCTCTTTTAATTAGAATCGATCAAGAAGAGGCTGGTTTTCAAATTAAATCAATCAATTTAAGAAAACCAACTTTGGAGGATGTCTTTTTGCATTTCACTGGCAGGACAATAAGAGAAAGGGAAGCAAGTCAAACAGAGAGATTTAGAGAAAGAGCAAAAATACATATGAGATAAATTATGGAAATAAACCTTACTGCAATTTACATTTTGTGGCTAAGGGAAATGAAAAGGTTTTTGAGATCTTGGTCAAGAATTGTTGGGACCTTGATAATGCCCCTTTTCTTTTTAATCTTTTTGGGCTTTGGATTTAAAGGAGCTTTCATTCCTGGAGTAGGGCATACCAAAGATTATATTTTGTTTTTAGTTCCAGGAATCATTGGAATGACTTTAATTTCAACATCGATAATTTCTGGACTTTCTGTTTTGTGGGACAGAGAGTTTGGCTTTTTAAAAGAAATTATGGTTGCTCCAGTTTCAAGGATTTCAATTGCGATTGGAAGGATTTTTGGAGGAATGACGACATCGCTGATTCAGGCAATTTTAATTTTTTTGATCGCTCTGGGAATGGGTTTTAAAATTCCAAGTTTTTTCTCTTTCTTTTTAGCCCTCTTGGTCATGGCATTGATTTCAGCAGGTTTTATCGGCCTTGGATTGATTTTTGCTTCGATTTTGAAAGACATTCAGGGATTTGGAATAATCATGCAATTGATCATCATGCCATTGGTTTTTCTTTCTGGCGCCCTCTTTCCTCTTTCTAATTTGCCAAGGTTTTTACGTTATGTCTCATATTTGGATCCTCTAACCTATGGAGTAGAAAGTCTAAGAAGGGTTTTGGTAGGCCATTGTTTTTTACCATCTTGGCTAAATTTCTTTGCTACCTTTTTGTTTCCGATTATCACCGTATTTTTAGGAGCTTTCTTTTTTGAAAAATCAGAACTATGAAATCAGAAAAAACAAGATGCCATGTCTTAGTTTCTGGAAGAGTCCAGGGAGTTTTCTTTAGGCACAACACTTTAAAAAAAGCAAAAAATTTAGGATTAAAAGGATGGGTAAGGAATACAGAAAATGGGAAAGTTGAGGCAGTTTTTGAAGGAGACAAAGAAAAGATTGAAAAAATGTTAGAATGGATAAAGGTAGGACCTCCTTTGGCAAAAGTTGAGAATTTAGAAGTTAAGTGGGAAGAATTTAAAGGTGAATTTAAAGATTTTAAAATAAAGTATGATTGAGATTTTGTCTTTAGGAGGGTCTTTAGTTTGTCCTGAGGAAATTGATGTTTTGTTTTTGAAAAAATTCAGGAAATTTATCTTAAAATGGGTTCAAAAAGGAAAGAAATTTATAATTTTTGTTGGAGGAGGGAAAATTGCCAGAAAATATCAAAAAGTTGCCAAAAAATTCAAGGCTAAAAATGAAGAGTTAGACTGGGTAGGAATTTCAGCGACTCTTTTTAATGCTCAATTAGTGAAATCTATTTTTGGAAATTTCGCTTTTCCAAAAGTACTTAATAACCCATCAAAGAAAGTTTTAACAAAAAAGAAAATAATTATTTTTGGTGGGTGGAAACCTGGGAGCTCTACCGATTTTGATTGTGTTTTGGCAGCAAAAAATTTTGGTGCAAAAAGAGTAATTAATCTTTCAAACATTGATTTTGTTTTTGACAAAGATCCAAAAAAATTTAAAGACGCAAGACCTATTGAAAAAATTTCTTTTGACGAGCTTTTTAAAATCATTGGAAGAAAATGGACTCCTGGTGCAAATTTGCCTTTTGATCCTAAGGCTGCAAAATTGGCAAAAAAAGAAAAAGTTAAAATTATAATTTTAAATGGAAGAAATTTCAAAAATTTAGAAAAGGTCTTTTTAGGTAAAAAATTTAAAGGAACTGTTGTTGAATAAATGGAAGTTTTTGAAACAATTTTGAAGAGGAGAAGCGTTAGAAATTTTGAAAAGAGAAAAATTCCAAAAGAAAAAATAGAAAAATTGAAAGAGGCTTTGATTTGGGCGCCATCTGCTGGAAATTTACAAGCGAGAAGATTTTATTTTGTTTTTAATGAAGAGATAAAGAAAAAATTAGCAGTTGCAGCTTTAAATCAAAACTTTATTGCCCAAGCTCCTTTGGTAATTGTTGGATGTTGCGATTTGGAGAAAATTTCTTGGTATGGGGAAAGAGGAAGAAATCTTTATACAATTTGCGATGTTTCTGCTGCAATAGAAAATTTACTTTTGATGGCTACCGCAGAAGAACTTGGAGCTTGTTGGGTGGGTGCTTTTGATGAAGAGAAAGTTTCAAAAATTTTGAGTTTATCGCAAAATGAAAGACCGATTGCAATCATCCCAGTGGGTTTTCCCAAAGAGATTCCTTTTCCACCAGAAAGAGAACCAAAAGAAAACTTAATTAAAGAAATAAAATGAAAAAAATATTATTAGCAATTGATGACGATCTTTTAAGGGAAGTTTATAAAAGAAAATTGGAGAAATCTAATTTTAAAGTATACCCAGCCCAAACAAAAAAAGAAATTTTTGATATTTTAGAAAAAAAAGAAATAAATTTGATTTTAATTGATGTCTCGATTGAAAACATAAAGGGAATTGAAGTTTTACGAGAAATTATAAAAAAAAGGAAAATTGAATTGCCAGTAATTGTTTTTTCCATAATAAAAGACGAGAATCTAAGAGAGAAGGTAAAAAAATTGAAAGCAAAAGAATTTTTGGTAGGGATGGAAACTTCGCCAGATGAATTGGTTGCAAAAGTAAAAGAAATCTTAAAATGAAAGATCTTTTTGTTGGGATTGATCTTGGGATTGAAGAAAAGAAAACTTCAGCTATTTGTATTTTAGAAGGGAGGGACCAAAAAATTTTTCTTTTAAAAAATTGGTGTAAAAATTGTCAAGACATTCTTGGAAAAGAAGTTTTTAAAAAATTAAAACCTTATTTGAAAAAAGTTAAAGTTGTGGCTGTGGATTCTCCTTTAACAAGAGGCAAGGGAAAGGGAAAAATGCGACTCTTTGAAAAGTTTTTTTCAAGAAAATTATTTAGAGAAGCGAAAATCAATCCAGTTCCCCCTGCTTTCATTCCAAAAGTTTGTGATTTGTCTTTTAAACTGAGAAAAAATTTAGAAAAAGAAGGTTTTACCTTAGATATAAATTTAATTGAAACCTCATCTCGTTTAGTAAATTCTTTTATTTCTTATTCCAATATTCTTAAGGACATTAGAATGCCATGCAAAACAAAAAATCAAAAATCCGCATTTTTGACTGCTTTAGTGGCCTTTCTTCACTCAAATTTCCAAACGAGATACATTGGCTACAAAGATGGGTTTTTATTTTTACCAAAGATTTCTTTTTGGAAAAAGGAGTGGAGGAAAAAATTTTATTTTGCTTGGAAGGAAAGACCAAGATTAAAATATCGTTATTTAATTACAAACATTTTTGAAAAATGAAAATTCCAAAGAAAATAATCAAAATTTTAAAAGAAGGCGGAATTGGAGTTTTGCCAACTGACACAATTTATGGATTGGTAGGTTCTGCTTTAAATAAAGAGACCGTTGAAAGAATTTACAAAGTAAGAAAAAGAGAGAAAACAAAACCATTTATAATTTTGATTTCATCACCAAATGATTTGAAAATTTTTGGAATAAAAATAAAACCTTTTCAAAAAAGGTTAATAAAAAAATTTTGGCCAGGACCTTTTAGCTTAATTTTTGATTTCAAAAGTAAAAAATTTCTGTATTTACACAGGGGAAGAAAGAGTTTAGCATTAAGAGTTCCAAGACCTAAATGGCTTAGAGATCTTTTAAAAGAAACAGGACCTTTGGTCGCACCGAGTGCAAATTTAGCAGGAATGTCGTATGCAAAAACAATAAAAGAGGCTAAAAAATATTTTGGGGAAAAGGTAGATTTCTATTTTGATGTCGGGAGGATTGACAAACAGCCTTCAACTATAATTGACATTCGGAAAGAAGAAATTAAAATTTTAAGAAAATGAGCCTATTTGAATTAAATGAAAAAATTTTTTTCTTTTTTAATCAAAAGATCGCAAATTCTGTTTTAGATTTTCTTGTCCTTTTTGTACTTATTCCTTTTTTTTCACTTTTAATTTTGACTCCGATCTATTTTTTATTTAAAGGAAAAAAATTTTTAGCAATCTACGCTCTTTTTTGTGGATTTTTCCTCTACTGGTTTGGTCATGCAATTTTGAAACCAATTTTTCATGTTCCAAGACCCTTTGTTTTATTTGAAAACGTAAGGACGATTGGTCCTTGGCACGAAAGTCCCTATGCTTTTCCATCCACTACTACAATGCTTGCTTTTGGTTTAGCTTTACCAATTTTTTTAAGAGAAAGAAAAATTGGAATTTTTCTTTTGGTTTTAGCTTGTTTAGTTGGATTTTCAGTAATCTATTGCGGTTTTCACACTCCTTTGGATGTCTTAGGGGGGATTTTATTTTCTTTAATTTTTGTTTTATTTTTTGAAAAAATTTTAAAATGAGGATTTTGATTAAAAATGTAATTTTGGAAAAAAGGAAAGTTGATGTTTTGATTGAGGGAGAGAAAATTTCAAAGATCGGGAGAAATTTGAATTTAAAAGTGGATGAAAAAATCGATGGAAAAGAGGAAAAGGCAGTGATTCCTGGGTTGATTAACTGTCATACTCATTCAGCAATGATTCTGTTGAGAGGACTTGGAGAAGATCTTTTTTTAAAAGATTGGTTAGAGAAAGTAATTTGGCCAATTGAAGACAAGCTTAGTGAAGATGACGTATATTGGGGGACAAAATTAGCAATTTTAGAAATGATAAAATCCGGAACCACCACTTTTAATGAAATGTATTTTTATCCAGAAGCCCAAATTGAAGCGACAAAGGAAATGGGGATGAGGGGATTCTTGGGTTTAGTTTTGGTTGATTTTTCGACAAAAGACTGTGACAGAAAAAGTATTGAAGAAAAATTTCCAAAACTGGAAAAAATTTTAAAAAATTCTTCTTCGATAAAATTGACAATTGCTCCCCATGCAATTTACACGGTTTCAAAAGAGAATTTAATCTGGGCAAAAAATTTTGCAAAAAGGTACAAATTGCTAATTCACATGCATTTATCTGAAACTCAAAACGAAATTAAAGAAAGCTTGAAAAAATACAAAATGAGACCTGTTGAATATTTAGAAAAAATTGGATTTTTGGGGAAAAACTGCATTTTTGCTCATTCAATTTGGTTGTCAGAGAAGGAAATTGAAATTTTAGAAAAGAGACGATGTGGCTTAGTTTATAATCCAACATCGAACATGAAATTAGTTTCAGGAGTCTTTCGATGGGGAAAAATTAAAAATACAAAAATTAATGTTTGCTTAGGAACTGATGGACCTGCCTCTAATAATTCACTAAATCTATTTTCTGAAATGAAAATTGGCGCTCTTTTGCAAAAAATTGAAAATAAAAATCCTGTTGCGATTTCGGCAAAAGAAATTTTTCAAATGGCGACCAAAAACGGAGCTTTGGCATTAAAAATCAATGCTGGAGAGATAAAAGTTGGAAAATTAGCAGATCTGACTTTGATCGATTTAAACAAAATTGAAATGTTCCCAAATTACGATCTGATTTCCAATTTAGTTTATTCAGATGCCAAAAGTTGTGTTTCGGATGTGATTTGCAACGGTAAAATTTTAATGAGAGATGGGAAAATCGAAGGAGAAGAGAAAATTTTGAAGATTGCAAAATTCAAATTGCAAAATGCAAGTTGGAGAAAATGAAAATTTTGGGAATTGATTTGGCAGGTTCTGAAAAAAGGAAAACTGGAATTTGTGTTTTGGATGAGAAATTAAAAGCAAATTGTTTTTGCGTTTTTAAAGATAAAGAAATTTTGAATTTAATTGAAAAGGAAAAGCCAGATTTGATTGCTATTGATGCTCCTCTAACTTTGCCCAAAGGAAGAAAAAGTTTGAAAAGAAAATCAAAAATTCATTTCAGAAAATGTGATAAAGAACTCTGGAAATTTGGAATTAAATTTTTTCCAATAACCCTTGGTCCAATGAGAAAATTGACAGAAAGGGGAATAAGATTAAGGAAAATTTTAGAGAAAAAACACAAGGTGATTGAAGTTTATCCTGGAGCTACTCAAGATATTTTAAAAATTCCAAGGAAACAAAAAGGGTTAAAAGAACTAAAAAAAGGACTTAAAAAGCTAGGAATCAAAATTTTAAAGAAAAACCCAAACGGAGATGAATTGGATGCAATAACTTGCGCCTTTACCGGTTTTTTGTATTTGAAGGGAAAATATATTGCGATCGGTAACAAAAAGGAGGGACAGATAATTTTACCAAAATGAAAAAGTTTTTAAATTGTAAAATTGACCTCTCAAAAAGGGTTTTTATACCCAGAATTGAAACAGAGTTTTGGGTTAAAAAAGCCTTAAAGGATTGCAAATTGCAAATTGCAAGAGTTAAATTGAAAAAACCGAAATTTTTGGATATTTTTTCAGGGTCTGGTTGTATTGGAATTGCGATTTTAAAAAATATTAAAGAAAGCCACGTTGATTTTGTTGACATTGATGAAAATGCGGTTGAGCAAATTAGGATAAATTTAAAGCTAAACAGAATTTCATCAAAAAGATACAGGATAATAAAATCAGACATTTTTGAAAAAGTAAAGAGAAAATACGATTTCATCTTTGCCAATCCTCCTTATGTTGCGAAAGAAAGATTGAAGGAAGTTCAAGAATCGGTGAAAAAATTAGAGCCAAAAATTTCTTGGTACGGGGGTAGGGGAGGGCTAAAATATATTAAAAAGTTTTTGAAAGAGGCGAAAAATCATTTAAAGAGAAATGGAATAATCTTTATGGAGATCGATCCTTTGCAAAGAGAAGATGTTGAAAAAATTTTGAAGAAAGAAAACTACAAAAATTTCAAGTTTTACAAAGATCAATTCAAAAAAATTCGCTGGGTGAAAATATGGGAATGAAACAAATTTTTTAATACAATCTTTCAACTATCTAGGATTCCACTTTTCCGCAAAAGTGGAATGCTTGATCAAATAAAAATGTTGTTTAAGTTACCAAAAGAAACAAAAGAAATCCATTGGACAAAACATATTAAAGAGAAAATGAGAGAGTATCAGCTTTCTGAAAGAAGATTGCTGAGGATTTTAAGAAATCCAGAAAAAAAAGAAGAAGGAATTGCACCAGATACTGTTGCGGTAATGCAAGCTGCTGGAAGAAAACGTCCCTATGAAATTTGGGTAATGTACCAGATAAAAAAGTCAAAAGTCAAAAATCAAAAGTCAAAACGGGAAAAGATAATAATGATTTCTGCTTGGAAATATCCTGGAAAAAGCCCGATTAGGGAACCACCGATTCCAGAAGATGTTTTGGAGAATTTAAAGGAAATTCTCGAAAATAAATATTGACAAAAAATGAATAATATGCTATAATTATTCTTGAGGAGGTGAGAAAATGGAAGTTGTAGTGTTTACTTCAACTGGACTTTTCCAGGTTGTTAGAGCCGAAAGTACGCATGAACTACAAGAAAAGCTCTTCGAGGCTGCCAGAGAACTAAGGAAGGCCATCGATTTCTAACCCCCACCCCCCTTATTTTTTTCTTTTTCTAGCTCATAAAGTAATTTGTGGGCTGGAAAAAGAAAAGGGGATTAACAAAAATATATTTATGTTGATGTCTGACGTCAACATAAATTGAATCTGTGGAGTGGGAAAAGAAAGAATATTGACAAAATTTAAATAATTTGCTATAATATAGATGAAAAAAGACTACAGTCATCATCGATGGTGACTGCAGTCATCAAAGTTCCGGAGTTTAAAAAATATTCATAGCACCTTAAATAAATTTAAAAAATAAGGGGGATAAAAAAATCGCGATGACAAGGCGCGATCAATAAATCTCCTTGTCTCTCAGTCCGTAACTCATAAAATTGTGGGTTGGGGCTGGGAAAGTAAATTTTTTAAATTCACAAAAAAATTCGTGGGTTTAAAAATGGTCAAAAGCGCCCATTTTAGGGCGCTTTTGATTTTTTGTTTATTTTGATAAGATAAGATATGAATTTTAAGAGGACAATTGGTTGGATAATGTTTTTTTCTGGAATTCTGATAATTGTTTTTACTCTTTATCGTTCCTACAATATTTTTACTGGGAAACTTCCTCCCCCTGAAATTTTTAAAATTGAAGAGAAAACAACAATTCCTTCAAAAAAGAAAGTTCCCACTACTTTGGAAGAGATGCAACAGCAAATTGGCGAGATTTTAGCAGAACAGTTAAAAGAAATTTTTCCAAGAGAATCTACAACAAAAATTCTTAATTTAATTTCTTGGTCAATTTTGACTGGAATTTTAATTTTTGGAGGAGGTCAAATTTCTTCTTTGGGAATCAAACTTTTAAAATGAGAGCGGGAGAAAATTTTATTTTATTTGTTCAATGGTATTTTTTTGATGTTCCAAAAGAAATTTTGCGAGGGGTAAAAAATTTTTTGAAATTTGGACTCCATTATTTTTCAATTCCATTTTTGCTAAAAACCCTTTTTGCTCATTGGCATAAATATTTTTGGCAATATCCAAAAGGACTAGACATTCCGAAAATTTTGGAGGTTTGGATTTCAAACCAAATTTCAAGATTTGTTGGAATGATCGCCAGAAGTTTTTTGATTTTAATAGGCTTGCTTTATGAAATTTTTATTTTGATTTTTGGAATTTTGTTTTTCGTTTTTTGGTTTCTTTTTCCCATAATTTGGTTTTTTATTTTTGTTTATGGAATCAAGCTTTTATTCAAAATTTGAAAACTCTGGAATTTTTAAAGCAGTAGCTTTGGCAGAAACTCCGATTTTCAAATTTAGAAAGTTTGAAAGAAAATTGTTTTTGATTTTGTTTTTTCTTTTTTTAATTCTTTTTTTCATTAGCGATTTTTCAAAACCATTTTTGGGCCTCTCCCTTTTGTCTTTCAATTTTTTCTGTCTTGCTTTTCTTAAAGATCTCTTTTTTGAGCAAAAAATTAAAAATCCGAAACTAGAAGGAGAAATTTTTGACAAAATCGATTTCGAGGTCGCGAGAGCAATTTACAATGCTTTAAAATTTTCTAAGACTAAAAAAATCAATTCTTCTATTTTTCTTTACTTTCTCTTGGATGAAAAAAATCCAAAAATAAAGTTTATCTTTACTAGACTTTTTGTCCCACTCTCTGAATTAAAAAAAAGGCTCTTGGAAGATAAAAGAGAAGAGGAGGAGGTCAAGGGCTTGATTGAGGCTTTAGGAAAAGAAAAAGAAAAAATAGAAGTTGGCGAAATCTTGTTTACTTTGGCTCAGAGAAATAAAATTTTTAAAAATTTCCTCATTGAGTATAATTTGAAAGCAGAAAATTTAAAAGAGGTTTCAGATTGGATAGATTATTTAGAAAAGGAATTTTTAGAATCAAGAAAGTTTTGGAAATGGGAAAATTTAATTAAAAAGGGAAGTTTGGCAAGGGAATGGACAGCAGGATATACGGTTTTACTAGATCAATATTCTTTCGATGTTACGAAGGCAATGAAGTATCAGGGTTTTAGAAGAATTTTTGCTCACGAAAAAGAGGTAAAAACGATGGAGGCAATTTTGGCTTCGCCAGAAAAAAATGACGTTTTGATAGTAGGGGAGGCTGGAACCGGAAGGAGATCGATGATTGAATTTTTGGCGAACGATTTGGCACTAGGGAAAAGCCTTCCTCAATTAAATTTCAAAAGAGTTGTTTATTTGGATTTACCAAAAATAATTTCGGAAACTGAAACTACAGAAGAAACAGAAAAAATTTTAGACCAAATTTTTAGTGAAGTAGTCTATGCTGGTAATGTAATTTTGGTAATAGACAATATCCATCAGTATGTAGGAGTTGAGACAGAAAGAAAATTGGGGGTTGTTGAAATTTCTGGAATTTTATCTTCTTATTTGTCATTGCCAAATTTTTGCTGTATTGGAATAACGACTTATGAAGGACTTCACAAAAATTTAGAGCAAAGGCCAATATTGCTTGAGTCTTTTGAAAAAATCGAGGTTAAAGAAATTTCAGAGGAGGAAACTTTAAAAATTTTAGAAGATAGAGCGTTGAGACTCGAAGCAAAATACAAAGTATTTTTCACTTTCCCAGCAATCAAGGGAATTATTTCGCTTTGCTCAAAGTATTTACCTGCAATTCCATTTCCAGAAAAGGCAATCGATGTGATAGATGAATTGGTGGTTTTGGCATCGCAAAGAAAAGAAAGAATTGTTTTCTTGCAAGATGTTGAGAGAGTAGTAGAAAGGAAAGCAAAAGTTCCAATTGGCGAAATCGAAGAAGCAGAAAAAAGGAAGCTTTTGAGGTTGGAAGAGATAATTCATCAAAGAATCGTCGGTCAAGAAGAGGCAGTCAAAGAAATTTCTGAAGCTTTAAGAAGAGCGAGGGCAGAAATTACAGTAAGAAGAGGTCCTATTGGGTCTTTTCTATTTTTAGGGCCTACTGGAGTTGGAAAAACTGAAACCGCAAAAGCTTTAGCCGAAATTTATTTTGGTTCTGAAGAAAAAATGATAAGGTTAGATATGTCTGAATTTCAAAATTTAAGCGACATTCCAAGACTTTTGGGGGAACCTGGGGAAGAAGGGCTTTTAACAACCCCAGTAAGAGAAAGACCGTTTTCTCTTTTGTTATTGGATGAATTTGAAAAAGCCCATCCTAAAATTTTAAACTTATTTTTACAGGTTTTTGACGAAGGTCATTTGACTGATGGAATGGGAAGAAAAGTGAACTTTAAAAATACGATTATCATTGCTACTTCTAATGCCGGCGCCGAAATTATTTGGGAAAAATTGAAGGAAACTCAAAAATTAGAAATTGTAAAAGAAGAGCTTCTTTCTTATTTGATTCAAAACAAAATCTTTACTCCAGAGTTGTTAAATAGGTTCGATGGGGTGATTGTTTTTAAACCGTTAACAAAAAAGAATCTTTTGAAAATCGCAGAACTTTTATTGAGAAAAATTCAAAAACAATTAAAAGAAAAAGATATAGATTTTGTAATTACAGAAGCCTTGAAAGAAAAAATTGTCGAACTCTCTTACGATCCAAAATTTGGAGCAAGGGAAATGCAAAGAGTAATTCAAGAAAAAGTGGGAAATGTTTTAGCCAGAGCAATTTTATCAGGAAAAATAAGAAGGGGAATGAAAATAGAAATAGATCCTCAAAACTTTGAAATAAAAATTTAATATTCCCTCTGTGGATTTCCTGTGGAAAAATTCAGGGCTTTGAATTCATTTTCAAAGCCTTTTTAATTATATTGACCTTAGAACTTGGGTGAGATAAAGTGAAAATAGGTGGGAAATTGTGGATAACTATGGGGAAAAGTGAAAGATCCTGTGGAAAACTATGCCATTTTATGGAGAATATACATATTCAATAGATGAAAAGAAAAGATTGGCAATACCCTCAAAATTCAGAAAAGTATTGGGCAAAAAAGCAGTGATTACAAAAGGACTTGATCAGTGTCTTTTTCTTTATCCAGAAAGAGAGTGGGGAATTTTGGCAAAAAAATTGAGTAAATTGCCATTGTCACAGTCAGATGCCAGGGGATTTGCAAGGTTAATGCTTACAGGAGCAATGGAAGTTGAGATAGACAATCTTGGAAGGATTTTAATTCCAGATTATCTGAAAGAATACGCAAAGTTAAAAAAGAAAGTTGTGATTGCTGGAGTTTATAATCGAATAGAAATTTGGGATGAAAAAATTTGGAAAGAATACCAAGAAAAAACAGAAAAAGAAGTAGGGGACATTGCTGAGAGATTGAAAGAATTAGGAGTATAAGTAAAAATTCCAAATTCCAAATTCCAAACAAAATGGAAGAAGAGAGGGTGCACAAACCTGTTCTTTTAAAGGAAGCAATTGAGTGGCTGAATGTTGGAAAGAACAAAAATTATGTAGATTGTACTGTTGGTGAAGGAGGACATACTAGAGAAATTTTGAAAAGGAATGGACCAAAAGGAAAAGTTTTAGGAATAGAAATTGATTCTGAACTTTATAAAAAATTGAAAAAGGAAAATTTGAAAAGACTGATTTTAGTCAACGATTCTTTTTCGAAGTTAAAAAAGATTGTTGAAAAAGAAAATTTTAGACCGATTTCTGGAATTTTATTTGACCTTGGTTTTTCAAGTTGGCATTTGGAGAAATCTGGTAGAGGATTCAGTTTTCTGAGAAACGAACCTTTAATTATGAGATACGATTGGGACCCAGTAAAAACTCCACTATCAGGTAGTGCTGGAGTTTCTTCTCAGGAATTGTGGGCAGAGAAAATTGTTAATGAATGGCCAGAAAAGGAAATTGAAAGAATTTTAAGGGAATATGGCGAGGAAAGATTTGCCAAAAGAATTTCCAGAGAAATTGTTAAGGCCAGAAAGAGAAAGCCAATAAAAACAACTTTCCAATTGATCGAAACTATAAGGAAAGCAGTGCCGAGTTTTTACCAACACAAAAAGATCCATTTTGCAACCAGAACATTTCAAGCTTTGAGAATTGCTGTCAATAATGAGTTGGAAAATTTAAAGATTGCTTTGCCACAAGCAATCGAGGTTTTAGAAAAAGGAGGAAGGGTGGTAGTAATTTCTTTCCATTCTTTGGAAGATCGAATTGTTAAGGGTTTCTTAAAAGAAAAGGAAAGAGAAGGAAAAATAAGAATTCTGACTAAAAAGCCAATCGTTCCTTCAAAAAAAGAAATCAAACAAAATCCAAGGTCAAGGAGTGCAAAATTAAGAGCAGGATTAAAAATTAAATGAAAAAAATTCTAACGAAAATTAATATTTTGAATTTAATAGTGATTTTGATTTTCACTGGATTAACTCTACTTAAAATTTCTCTTTTAACAAAAGAAATTTCCTCGATTCGATTAATGAAAAAGAAAATCGTTGAAGTTTCAAAAGAGAATCAAAAACTGGAGGATGAAGCTTTGGCTTTGAATTCAATTTCAAATTTAGATCAATTTTTGAAGAATTCAAATTTAGTCAAGGCAGAAAAATTTAAATTTATTCAAATTCTTGAAGGAGGGATTGTCGTAAAATGAAAAATTTAAGAGAAAACTTAGTTTTTTCGTTGATTTTAATTTTTGCTATTGTTTTAATTTCTCGCTTGTTTTTTCTTCAAATCATAAAAGGAAATTATTATCGAGCTCTTGCTTTTGGAATTCACAATTCTTTTTCTGAAAATACTGAAAGAAGGGGAGAAATATTTTTTGCAGGAGGAGAACCTTTGGCAATAAATAGAGAATATTTCTTTGTCTTTGCTATTCCAAAGAAAATAAAAGAAAAAGAAAAAACAGCTAAAATTTTGAGTGAGATTTTGAATTTAAGCGAAGAGGAAATTTTAGAAAAAATTAAAGAAGATAAAAATTTTTCTTTGATCAAAGAAAAGCTGAGTGAAGAGGAGACAGAGAAAATAAAAAAATCAAACCTAGCAGGAATTTTTGTTGAATCAAAAATTGGAAGGTACTATCCTCAAAAAAGATTAGCTTCGAATGTGGTTGGTTTTGTTGATGCAGAAGGCGACGGAAGGTATGGGCTGGAAGAGTATTACGATGAAATTTTAAGAAAGGGAGAAAACTTAATTTTGACAATGGATTACAGAATCCAATATCAAGCAGAAAAACTTTTAGAAAAAGCAAAAGAGACTCTAGATATTGAGGGAGGGCAAATAATAGTAGCAGATCCTAATTCTGGTAAAATAATTGCTTTTGCAAATTTTCCAAATTTTGATCCCAATTCTTACAAAGAATTTGCAAAGAACCTAGAAGTTTTTAAAAACCCAGGTACTCAAAATCTTTTCGAGCCTGGTTCAGTTTTTAAGGCAGTAACTATGGCAATAGCTTTGGAAGAGGGAAAAATTACCCCCAAAACTACTTACAGAGACCCTGGAGAAATTAGAATCGATGGTTGGGTTATCAAAAACTATGCAAACAGAGTTTACCCTGGGGAAATTACTATGACAGAAGTTTTAGAAAAATCAATAAACACTGGAGCAGTTTTTGCTAAAAATCAAGTTGAGAATTCCACTTTTTTGAATTACCTTAAAAATTTTGGATTTTTTGAAAAAACTGGGATAGATTTGCCAGAAATTTTTTCAGAAAACCGGGAATTAAAGAATGGAAAGGAAATAAACTTTGCCACTGCCTCTTTCGGTCAAGGAATTGCTATAACCCCAATTCAATTGTTGAGGGCTTATTTTGCAATTGCTAACGGAGGAAAACTAGTCACTCCTTATTTAGTTGAAAATTTTCGCAAAGAAGAAAATCCAAGGAAAATTTTATCTCAAAAAACAGTTTCTCAATTAACCTCAATGCTCGTTTCGGTAGTAGAAAATGGATTTGGGAAAAGAGCAAAAGTTCCAGGATATTTTATTGCTGGAAAAACTGGAACTGCTTTACAACCAAAGATTGGAGAAAAAGGATACTCTGAAAAAACTTGGCAGAGTTTTGTTGGTTATTTTCCAGCCTACAATCCTAAAATTTTGATTTTGGTAAAATTGGATAATCCAAAAGCAAAAACCGCTGAATATTCGGCAGTTCCAATCTTTCACGATCTAGCAGACTATATCATAAGACTTTATCAAATTCCACCTGATTATGAGTGAAGTTTTAGGGAAAATTAAATATTTGTTTCAGAAAAAACCGGTAATTGTAATAACTGGGGAAGGTAGAGTTTTGGCAAAAAAGGCAATTGCTACTTTAATAAAAGATGCTTTAATTTTTTCTTTGGAAGACTCGCAAATTAAAAAATCAGGATTTTTCTTAAAATCTTCTCCGCTTTCAGTTTTAGTTGTTACTCATATTGAAGATATTCCCTTTGATAGAGATTATTTTGCAGGTGAGAGGGAAAAATTAAAAAATACTATTGATCTGGCAAAGAGCTTGCCCTCTGTATGTTATTTAGTTTTAAATTATGATGATGAGACAGTAAGGGAAATTAACGATATTACTAATTTACATACTTTTACTTTTGGCTTTTCTGAAAGAGCTGATTTTTTTGCCAGCGATTTGAAATTCAATCACGGAGTCAATTTTAAGGTGAATCATAAAGGAAGCGTCATTCCATTTTGGCTAAAAGAAGCTTTTGGAAAAGAACAAATTTATGCTGTGCTTGCAGCAACTGCAGTTGGGACAATTTTTGGAAAAAATTTAGTCGAAATTTCTCAAGAAATGAGAAATTATAAGACTTTACCCGGAAAAATGAGGTTGTTGGAAGGAATAAAGGGTTCTAAAATCTTGGACGATGCAGAATCTGCGACGATTTTTTCAATGATTGAAGCAATAGAAATTTTAGGTAAAATTCCGGGATTTAAAAGAAAGATTGCGGTCTTGGGAGATGTAATAGGAGTGGGAAAGTACACAATAGAAGCTCACGAAACAATCGGAGAAAAAGTTGCCAAAAATTGCGATTTTCTCTTTACCGTAGGACCTAGAGCAAAATTCATTGCCAAAGGAGCAATGGAAAAGGGGATGGATGATTTTAAAATTTTTTCTTTTAATACGATCGAGGACACAGTTTTTAAATTAAAAGAAATAATCAGGCCAGGGGATATAATCTTGGTCGATGGATCGAAAGAAATGCGAATGTCAGAAATCGTTGATCAAATTAGAAAGATTTGGTAAGATTTTGTGATCATGGCCCCGTCATCTAGTGGACTAGGATCCATGGTTCTCAGCCATGGCACACGGGTTCGAATCCCGTCGGGGCCACTTGTAATGATATTCTGGGATAAGACGAAAATAATTGTTTTAACATTTTTCTTTTTTATTTGGTTTTTTACATTTCAAAAAATTGATGCCCAAACTAATCCTCTTGTAATTTTAGCTGAGATTGAGGGTGAAATTAAAGCTGGAACTCATCAATATTTAAAAAGAGTATTTCAAGAAGCTGAAAAAGAAAAAGCTGATTATTTAATCATTCAGCTAGACACTCCTGGTGGACTTTTGAAGACGACTAGAGATATTGTTGATTTGATTTTGGCTAGCCCAATAAAAACAGTTATTTTCGTTCATAAAGAAGGAGGTTGGGCTTATTCGGCAGGTACTTTTATTTTGTTGGCAGGTGATTTAGCCATTACTCATCCTGAAGCTTCAATTGGCGCTGCTCAGCCTCGTGAAATAGCTATTGATGAATTAAAAGAAACTGATCCAAAAATCGTTGAAGGAATGGCTTCTTGGATAAAAAGTTTAGCTCTAATTAATCAAAGAAATCCAGAAGTTGCTGAAAAATTTGTGAGAGAAAATCTTACCTTAACTGGTAAAGAAGCAAAAGAATTAGGAATTATTGATGAAACAGCCAAAGACTTAGATGAACTTTTTTTAAAGCTTAATATTTTAGAACCAAAAATAAAAGAAATTTCTCCCAGTTTCATTGAAAAAATTTTTGATTTCCTTTCTCATCCTTATTTACTTTCTCTATTTTTGACTATTGGTGGTTTAGCTCTTATTATGGCCATCCGCTCGGGGGAATTTGAAACTTTTGGTGTCGTCGGAGTAATTTCTCTCTTAATTGGTCTTTGGGGAATTGGTATTATCACCTTTTCTTTTTTGGGAATTGGTCTAATTTTAGTTGGTCTTTTACTTTTGATGTTAGAAATTTTTGAACCAGGATTTGGAATTTTTGGTATTATTGGAGCAATTGCTATTTTGTTGGGAATTTTCACTTTTGAAGCTGAGCCCCTTTTTGCCCCAAAATTTTTTGACGCAATAACGATGATGGTGATAGGAGCAGTGATTGTTATTTGTTTCTTTTTTGTCTTGATAGGGCAAAAAGTGATAAAAGTTATCAGAGCCAAACCAGAAACTGGTCCAGAAGCATTAATCGGTTTGGAAGCTACAGTTATTAAAGAACTCAATCCCGTCGGTCAAGTAAAACTGAAAGGGGAAATTTGGCAAGCTGAAAGTTTTGATGGCAAAACAATCCCCGAAAAATCAAGAGTAAGAATAGTTAAAATTGAAGGTAATACTCTTTTTGTTGAAAAAATTATGCGGTAAAATTAAAAAAATACATTGAAAAGGTCGAGTGTAATAAAATAAAAAAATTATGTTAATGGACATACTTTTTAGTTGGTTTGGGATAATCGTTGTCCTATTGATAATTTTGTCTCATGCCATAAAGATTTGCAGAGAGTATGAAAGGGGAGTGATTTTTAGATTGGGAAGATTTGCCGGAATTAGAGGTCCGGGGTTGTTTTTGATCATTCCTGGTATTGATAAAGTGATTAAAGTTGATCTTAGAACAGTTACTCTTGATGTCCCTGCTCAGGAAGTGATTACCAAAGATAACATTCCCATTACTGTGGATGCAGTTTTATATTTTAGAATCTCTGACCCCAAAAAGGCAGTCATTGAAGTTGAAAACTATTTGGCTGCTACTTCTCAAATTTCTCAAACTTCTTTAAGGGGAGTAGTAGGAGCTTCAGAGTTAGATGAATTGTTAGCTGAAAGGGAGAAAGTTAATCAAAGACTCCATGAAATAATTGACCGAGCGACTGATCCTTGGGGAATAAAGGTGACCGCAGTTGAGATAAAACATGTTCAAATTCCAGAGGGCATGCAAAGAGCCATTGCAAAGCAAGCAGAAGCAGAAAGAATGAAAAGGGCAAAAATCATTTTGGCTGAAGGAGAATACCTAGCAGCTCAGAAATTAAAAGAAGCAGGAGAGATTTTGAAAGCAGAGCCGATTATTTTAAGATACTTGGAGACACTAACCGAAGCAGCAAAAGAAAAGAACACTACTATTTTGTTCCCGATTGAAATGTTAGGGATGTTAAAGAAATTTCAAAAAAGCGAGTAAAATTTAAAATGAAACTAATTTACGCAATATCTACTCTCTCTGGAACTATCATTGGGGTTGGTATTTTTGCTTTACCATACATTACTCTAAAGGCAGGCTTTTGGGTGGTATTGGGTTATTTTGTTGTTTTGGGTTTTTTAGTCATTTTGATCCATTTAATTTTTGGTGAGCTAGCTTTGAAAACTCCAGATTATAAGAGATTGCCTGGCTTCGCTAAAATTTATTTGGGAACTTTTGGAGAAAAAATTGCTTATGTTTCAACAATTTTAGGAAGTCTTGGCGCAATTTTGGCTTATTTGATTGTAGGTGGAGAATTTTTAGAAAATTTATTATCACCAGTTTTTGGAGGAAGTAACTTTTTTTGGACAACTGTTTACTTTTTATTAGGAGCTCTTTTAATCTTTTTTGGGATAAAGATAGTTGCGAAAGTTGAATTTTTTTCTCTAATTTTATTCTTTTTCGTTTTGATTCTTTTGTTTTTTGCAGGAAAGGGATTAATAAGTAAAGAAAATTTGTTTATTACAAATTGGGAATTGAAACTCGAAAATTTTTTCTTGCCTTACGCTCCAATTTTGTTTTCTCTTTGGGGTGCGAGTTTAATCCCTGAAATAGAAGAAATGCTGAAGGACAGGAAGTTCATGTTGAAAATAGTAATTTTTGTTTCGATTTTAATCCCAATTTTAGTTTATTCAGCTTTTGTGTATTTAATTTTGGGAATTTGCGGGGAGAAAACTACTCCTTCAGCCTTAGTGGGATTAAAAAGTTTTTTAGGAGAAGGTATCACAGGTTTAACGCTTTTTTTGGGCACATTAACTACCTTCACTTCATTTATTACCTTGGGATTAACTTTGAAAAAAATTTTTTGGTATGATTTGCAAATAGGAAAAAATCTTTCAATGATATTGGCTACTTTACCTCCTTATGTTTTGTTCTTGTGCGGAGTTAATCAATTCTTGTCAGTGATTTCAATAGTTGGAGGAATCTTTTTGGGCGTCGATGGAATTTTAATCCTATTGATGTATAGAAAAATTCAAAGGTCAAGCATTAAGAATCTACTTTTGTATCCTCTGTTCTTGATTTTAGTCTCTGGAATTTTATTTCAACTTTTAGAAATAAAATGGAGATTTTAACTTGTATTCTAGTTTTTTTATTTTCGTTTATTGTTTTGTTTTGGTCGAGCAATTTTATACTAGAAATTTTGAAAAAAATTGCAAAATTTCTCAGTTGGAAAGAATTTGTAGTTGCTTTTTTAACTATTGCTTTCGCTACTACAATTCCTAACCTTATCATCGATGTAATCTCAGCAATAAATGGTGTCCCTCAATTGGCTCTCGCTGACGTTTTCGGCACAAACATTGTTGATTTAACTTTAATCGTTGGTCTTTCTGCGCTAGTTTCTAGAGCGGGACTTTCACTTTCTAGTCGGACAGTCCAAATGAGTGCTTTTTTTACCGTAGGAGTAGCCATTTTGCCTCTACTTTTAATTTTCGATAATAACCTTAGTCGAGGAGATGGAATTTTGTTACTCTCTGCTTTTATTTTTTATTTGGGATGGCTTTTCCAAAAGAAGGAGAGATTCGAAAAAATTTATGATAAAATAAATGAACCTCTATCCCGTCTTTACTTTTTGAAAAACTTATTTTTGCTTGTTTTTTCTACAATTTTTCTTTTACTAGCGGGACAAGGCGTAGTCAAATCGACCGTTTTCCTCTCAAAATATTTTAATCTTCCTTTAGTATTTTTTGGTGTTTTATTAGTAGGATTTATGAATGCTTTGCCAGAACTTACGTTTACTTTTCAAGCAGCCAGAAAATCTCAAGATTGGTTTATTGCGGGGAATGTTATGGGATCTGTAATTATGACTTCTACACTTTGTTTGGGGATAGTGGCCTTAATTTTTCCTTTTGAAATTCCTAATTTAACTACTTTGGCTATTGCAAGAAGTTTTTTACTTTTTGTATCTCTTTTATTTTTGATTTTTATTAAAACAGATAAAAAAATAACCCAAACTGAAGGTTTGTGTTTGTTGTGCATTTATGTCCTCTTTCTTTTAATTGAAGTGTCATTAAAACATTGATAGAATTTATTAATGAATGATTTTTTATTTCTTTTGCTCTTGTTTGCATTTTTTGGTGTTTTTTTGTATTTTGTTATAAGAATTACGGAAAAAATAACTCAACAAGCCCAGATCAATTTACAACAAGCGAAAGAAATTTCGGAAATAAAAGAAAAGTTAATTCTTGGAACCCAGATTCAAGATCATTTGAAAGAAAAAATTGAAAAAACCCGAGACCTAATAGAAGAACTGAGGAGAAGTGAAGAAGTGCGGAAAGAAAGGGAAAAAGAATTTTTGGAAAGAATAAAAAGAATTGACGAAATAATTGCAGGAACTTCTGCAAAAGGCATTTCCGGAGAAGAAATTTTAAGAGAAACTTTTAAAAAATTGCCACCTGAAATGATTGACACCAATTTCCAAGTAAGAGGAAAAGTAGTTGAATTTGCTTTGATTTTGCCAAATGGAAAAAGGTTACCAATTGATTCAAAGTGGGTAGCAGGAAGACTAATTTTAGAACTAGAAAAAGAAACCGATCAACAAAAGAGAAAAAAAATTATTGAAGAAATCGAGAAAGAGGTGTTTAGAAGAATAAAAGAAGTAAAACAATACGTTGATCCCGATTTGACTTGGAATCAAGCAATTGCCGCAGTTCCAGATTCAGTGTATGCGGTTTGTAGAAATGCTCATTTAAAAGCTAAAGATGAAAATGTGATTTTAATGCCTTATTCAATGGTTTTACCCCTGCTTTTGTATATTTACAGATTTCATTTGCAATATGCTATTTCTTTGGATCTTGAAAACCTACAAAGTCACTTACTTTTTGTTGCAAAAGATCTTGACGAAATGGAAAATATTTTAGAAAATAGAATTTATCGTGGGTTAACTATGATTTCCAATGCCTATTTAGAATACAAGCAATTAATTTCAAAAATCAAATCTTCAATGGAAAAAATTAGATTAAAAGAGTCGTCTGAAGTTAAAAAGTTAAAATAAAAACAATGGAATTAGCGGTGATTAAAACAGGAGGGAAACAGTATTTAATCTCTCCACAGCAAAGAATTCAAATCGAAAGAATTAAAAAGAAAGAAGGAGAAGAGATAATTTTTGATGAGGTTTTATTGGCTGTAAAAGAAGATGAAGTAAAAATAGGAACACCTTTTGTAGATGGAGTAAAGGTGGTTGGAAAAGTTTTAGGAGAAACAAAAGGAAAAAAAATAGTAATTTGGAAACATAAAACAAGACAGTCTGCGAGAATAAAAAAAGGGCATAGACAAAAATATACTTTAGTCGAGATAGTAAAATTTTTAGGTCTTTAAATTATTTCCTTCTTTCCAATTCAATTTTTGATTTGCCTTTTTTAATTTTTGGAAATTAGTTCTTTTTTAAAAAAACAAACTCATTTTTTATTGTAGATTATTTTCTCCTCTCCAAGGCTTCTTTTAATGTTTCCTCATCGGCATATTCCAATTCTCCTCCAGTTGGAAGTCCCCGCCCTAATCTAGTAATTTTTTTCCCAGAATTTTTCAATTTTCTTTCTAAAAATAGAGCGAGTGCTTCCCCTTCAGTAGTTAAGCTAGTTGCAATTATGATTTCTTTTATTTTTTTATCTTTTATCCTTTCTTCCAATTCTTCAATCCTTAATTTCTTTAATTCTTCCTTTTTTATTGCTGAAATCGGCCCTCCCAAAACAAAATAAAGCCCTTTATATTTTTTTGTTTTTTCTATTGATTCAAGATCAACTTCCTTTTCGACAACACAAAGTAAAGATTTATCTCTGGTTTTATCAGAACAGATTTCACAAATTTCCCCCTCTCCTTCAAATGGTTTAAAACAATTTTTACAAAATTTAATTTTCTCTTTTAAATCTAAAATGGCTCTTGCTAAATTTTCTAATTCTTTTTTTTCTCTTTTTATCAAATAAAACACAAAGCGCCTCGCAGTTCTTTGACCGACGGTTGGAAATTTTAAAAAGAGATCAATCAATTTTTGAATGCTTTTTGGATACATCATCCTTCAAAGATGTCCACTCCTTTTTCCAAATCTCTAAATGTAACGCATCTTTCGTCAAAATAAAGCTCAACTTTTCCTACTGGGCCGTTTCTATGTTTTGCAATAATGATATCTGCTATACCTTTTCTGGGAGAATCTAAAAAATATCTATCTTCGCGATAAATAAACAAAACAACATCAGCGTCTTGTTCTATTGTTCCAGATTGTCTTAGATCTGCCAATTTTGGAATAGGAGGAGCTCTATGTTCAACTGCTCGCGATAATTGAGAAAGAGCTAACACGGGAACTTGAAGCTCTCTGGCTAAAGCTTTTAGTGCTTTTGAGTTTTCAGAAACTTGTTGGACCGGAGAAGCATCTTTATTCATTGGTTCCATTAATTGCAAATAATCAACAATTACTAATCCTAATCCTTTTTCAGTTTGAAGTCTTCGGCACATTGCTTTCATTTGTAATGCTGTTGGGTTTGGCGCGTCGTCAATGTATATAGGTGCCTCAGATAAAATTGCCATTGCTTTTTGAATTTTTATGAAATCATTTTCTTCTCCCACTGCTGACAATCTTCCTGTCCTCAATCTCCAAAGATCTATTCCAGACAGGGAAGAAATAAATCTATCAACGACTTGATCTCTTGACATTTCAAGAGAAAAAATACCCACTGGAGCCCCAATTTTAATCGCGACATTTAAAGCAATTGAGATGGCTAAAGCAGATTTTCCCATTGACGGTCTTGCAGCCAAAATTATTAAATCGGATTTTTGAAGTCCTGCGAGAATGTTATCTAAGTCTCTAAATCCAGTAGGCACTCCTCTTAAAGATGGACCATGTTTTGATAATTGATCAATTCTTTCAAAAGCCTCCTCTAAGGTCTCTTTGACATGGACAAATTTTTGAGATAACGATTTCTGGGCGATTGAGAAAATTCTTTTTTCAGCTTTATCGAGAATTCTCTCCACATCTTCTGATTCGTTAAATGCCATTTGCCCTATTTCTTGAGCAGCAGAAATTAAATCCCTTAACACTCTTTTTTTATGGATAATGTTAGCATAGTTTGTCACATTGGAGGGAGTGGAAATTGAATTTATTAATTCTGTTAAATAAGATCTTCCACCTATTTCTTCTAATAAATTTTTTTCTTCTAATCTGTTTGAGACAGTAAGGATATCAATAGGTTCTCCTTTTTGAAAAAGTTCAAGACAAACCTCGTAAATTGATTGATGAATTCCCCGATAAAAATCATCTGGCCTTAGAAAATCTGCAACTTTCAAAATTGCGTCTTTATCAATCAAAAGACAACCTAAAAGACATTTTTCTGCTTCAATTGCTTGAGGGGGGATTTTTCCGGAAATTTCGTTTACCATACATTATAAATTTACCATTTTGAAAAAGATATTGGCAAGAGGACAAATTTTTCTTAAAATTGAATGATGAAAGTTGCCTTGATTTCTTTTCATTCCTTTTTAGAACCGGGGGGTGTAAAAATCCATGTTTTAAATTTAGCCAAGGAATTTGAAAAAAGAAAAGTCGAATTCAAAATTATAGTCCCGAGAAGAAAAATTAAAGAAAACTACGGAAAAAATGTCATTTTATTAGGAACTTCATTCCCATTGATTTGGGGAGGAGGAGCTTCAGATTTGGTTTTTAATTTCATTCCAATTTCAATTGAAAGATGCTTGATAAAAGAAAAATTTACTATCTTGCATTTCCATAATGCTTCTTTTCCATCGTTTTTTCAAATTCTCCTTTCTCCTCTTTCTTTTAAAACAACAAACATTTTAACTTTTCATTCTGACATTGAGAGAAGCAATTTTTTAAAAAAATTCCCTCATTTTTTTGAAATTTTTGTCAATTTTTGCAATCTTAGGTTGGATGGCTTGATTGCAGTTTCAAAAGTGGCTCTCAAATACTTTGAAAATTTTAAAAAACCAAAAGTACTCATTCCAAATGGGGTAGATCTTGAAGCCTTTAACCCAAAAAATAAAAAGATTGAAAGATTCTTAGATGGAAAAATAAATTTGCTCTTTGTTGGGAGGATCGAAGAAAGAAAGGGATTAATTTATCTTTTAAAAGCATTTTTAATTTTAAAAAGAAAGTACCAAAATTTGAGATTGATTGTTGTAGGGGACGGTCCAGAAAGAGAAAATTGCGAAAAATTCACAAAAGAAAACAATTTAAAAGATGTAATTTTTTTGGGAAACGTTGAAAAAGATCTTCCTTCTCTTTATGCAACCTGTGACATCTTTTGTGCTCCGTCAATCTTTGGAGAAAGTTTCGGTTTGGTAATTTTAGAGGCAATGGCTTCTGGAAAACCGATTGTAGGGTTTGCGAACGAAGGATATAAAGAATTGATGAAAGGAACAAGAGGAGAAAAATTTTTAGCAAAACCGAGAAATTTTAAGGAATTGGCAGAGAAAATTGAGATCTTAGTTAAAAATAAAAAACTAAGGGAGGAAATGGGAAAGTGGGGAGAAAGAGAAGCAAAGAAATATTCTTGGGGAAAAATTACTGATAAAATTTTAGAATTTTATCAACTCTGTAAAATAGAAACGAAAAATAAATATTGACAATACTATACACTAAAAATGAACTATTGCACAGTTCCTCTTCACCGCTTTTCTAAAGTGACTTCGATAAGGCAAGGAGTTTTAACGAGAATATACAGAGAAATAGCGGTCAAAAAAGGAAGTTCGCCGCAACTTCTTATAATATCGATCGAGAAAATTAAAAAAGTAGGGGAGGAAATGGGACTTGATGAAAATACTATAGTGAGGGCAATCGAATTATACAAAGAAACAAAGACAAATAGTGCTCTTTCGGGTAAAAACCCATTTGTTCTGGCAGCTACATGTTTGTACGCTGCCAGTCTCGAAACAAGCGAGGTGGTGACTGAAGAGGAAATTGCTGAAAAATTTAATGTTACAACTGCAAGCATAAGAAATGTTCTTAAGGAATCATTTTTCAGTGAAAAAGGATTCAAGCCTAGAAAACCTAAATTTGCCAGAGAAAATATTCTGCAAGAACTTATTCCTGAATTGCCAGGGATTTATGAAGGAATTGTATTTTATCAATTAGGACCAAAACTCCACCGTTGTTTCAAGGAAAAATTGAAAGGTTTAGCAATTTCTAATAAAACCCTATATTGGGCCCTTAAAAGAAACGAGAAGGTAAAAGTAACTCCGGGGATTAAGTGTCCGATGAAACGCAGAGAATTCAATTGTTTTAATTGTGAAGAAAACCTCTTCTTCGATCCTTGCAAATATTTTGTAGTTCGGCTCATTCAGTGAGAGTTTTTTAACTCTATTTTTTTTGAAATTTTTTAATCCGTGGCTTTTGTATTCTCAACCCAATAACCATCTTTTTTATTCTCTCTCTTTCTTCTAAAACGGCAGATACTTTAGTTTTTAATTTACAGATTGAGAAAAGAAAGCAAAAATTATTCCTGGAAAAAAATCGCCAAAAGAGTCTTAGATTTTTATCAATTTTACAAAAAGAGAAAAACAACAAAATTTCTCTCTTCTTCACAAGTTTGTGATTTAGGGTAAAATAAAAATTGGAGGTGGATAGAGATGAGGGGTAGAAAAGTAAGCTTGGAGGAGTGGGAGGAGAGAAAAGTAAGGCTACTAGAATATTTAAAGGAGAACCCGAGAGCTACCAGCAAAGATGTCATCAAGGCAGGGCACGCAAGTGTTCTTTTGAAGGTTTACGGTGGAAGGATAAACGAAGCTAAGGCTGAGGCTGGTGTTCCAAGGGGAAAGAAAAGAAAACTAACTCCCTCAGAATGGGAGGAAAGAAAGAGAAAACTGCTGGAATTTCTCCGTGAAAACCCCGAAGCCACTCGTAGAGAAGCCAGTAAGGCAGGGCATACAGGTGTTCTCTGGAAGATTTACGGTGGAAGGATAAACGAAGCTAAGGCTGAGGCTGGTGTTCTAGTGGAAAGGAAACGAAAACTAACTTCTTCAGAAAAGGCGAAAGTGAAAATAAGAAAAAGACGCAGATGGGTGTTCAAAAAGGGAAAGAATGAAGTAAGAGAGATTATCACTGAAATATTGAAAAGATGGAAAATTGAAGAAGAGTATATTGAAGAAATTGCAGAGAGTGCTATAGCTCACTTCCAAAAAGTGAAAGAAGTACTACTCAAAGGAAGAGGGGTTATAAAAGTCAGTGAAGTATGTTGCTACCTTGCTTGTCGCCAATTAGGAATACCAGTTCCTTCCAAACCTCCTCGCAAGATATACCTGCAAATCATTGCTGCAACAGGTAGCATCATTCCAATTGGTCATCCAGAGAAATATGTACCAATTATCTGCGAAAGGCTGCTTCCCAAAACAGATGCAGAGAAAGTTGCTAAAAAAGCAACTGGTATCTTAAGTTCCTCAAAGATTTCATTTGTGGGAAAGTCAGAGAAAGTGCTTGCTGCTGCAGCCGTATATCTTGCCGCAAAGGAGCTAAAATATCTAATAACTCAAGAGGAGGTAAGCAAAGCAGCTCATACTACTTCAGTCTCTTTGAGAAACACATTGAAAATGCTTAGAAAAACTAACGCACCTTCTTTGTGTTGTTATTAATTTTTTTTCAATATTTTTTCAATTTTTTAATTCTCGGACCTTCTCTTGTGTCTTCAACCCAATAGCCCATTTCTTTAATTTTCATTCTAATTTCATCTGCCTTTTTGAAATCTCCCATTTTTCGATAATTTTCCCTAATTTCAACTAATTTTTTAATTTCTTTTGGAATTCTTAATTTCTTTACTTTTTCAAGGCTTAGGCCAAAAATCCTGTCAAAATCCAACAAAAGCTCGTATTTTTCTTGATCTGAGATCCTTTTATCTCCGATTAAATTCCACATTAAAGCCAATGCTTTTGGAAGGTTCAAGTCATCATTAATAAACTCCAAAAATTTTCTTTGATAATCTTTTCCCTTACTTCCTAATTTTTTCTCTTTTTTTCCAGATTTCATTTCTCTTACTTTTTCATGAAGATTCTCTAGAGCATTTTGGCTGGCTTTCAATCCTTCGAAAGTGAAATTTAATTTCGAGCGATAATGAGCTCCCAAACAAAAATATCGATAAGAAAGAGGATTAAAACCTCTTTTAATTAAATCTTCTAAAGTATAAATATTTCCAAGGGATTTTGCCATTTTCTTTCCTTCAACTAGCAGAAATTCACCATGTAACCAATATTTCGCCAAAATTTTTCCAAAAGCAGCTTCTGCTTGAGCGATTTCGTTTGTATGATGGATTAAAATATGGTCTACCCCACCGCAATGAATATCAAAAGGAATCCCCAATTCTTTCATTGACATTACCACACATTCTGTATGCCAACCAGGAAACCCCTTTCCCCAGGGAGAATCCCAAACCATTTCTTTTCTTCCTTTAGCAAACTTCCAAAGAGCAAAGTCAGTCGGGTTTTTCTTTCCAGGAGTCATTTCGATTCTTGCTCCTGGCAAAATTTTCATTTCCTTTGGCCAAAGTCTTCCATATTTTTTCAATTTTGAAGTATCAAAATAAACTCCATCTTCGATGATGTAAGTGAACCCCTTTTTTTCCAAAATTTTTATTAATTCAATTTGATCTTTTATAGTTTCAGTCGCTCTAATCCAAACATCTGGCTCTAAAATGTTTAATCTCCTTAAATCTCTTTTGAATGCTTTTTCATAAAACCTTGCAATTTCTCTTGCGTTCTTTTTTTCTTTTTTTGCCGCTATCAAAATTTTATCTTCTCCCACATCTTGATCAGAAACTAAATGCCCAACATCAGTAATGTTCATTACGTGTTTTACTTTGTAACCGTTATAGATCAAAACTCTTTTTAATATATCCTCAAAAATGTAAGTTCTTAAATTTCCAATGTGAGCAAACCAATAAACAGTTGGACCACAAGTGTAAATCCCAACTTTTTCATTTTTCAAAGATTTAAATATTTCCTTTTTTCTTGTTAGGGTATTGTAAAGTTTAATCATTCCTAATATTTTACAATAAATCTAAATACCTTTCACCCCTATCTGGAAAAACCGTGACGACTTTTTTGTACTTTTTACTTAACTTTTTAGCAGCCAAAAAATTAGCCCCAGAAGAAATTCCAACTAAAAGACCATACTTTTTTGCCAAAACCTTTGTCATTTTTATAGCCTCCTTACTCTTGACCTTAATCATTCCATCGATTAAATCAAAATTCAGAATTTTTGGGATTATTCCATCTGAAATTCCTTCAATTCGATGCGATGATTCTGCAGCCTCAACTCCAAATATTTTTACATTTTTAAACTTTTCTTTTAATGCTTTAGCTACTCCCATCAAGGTTCCTCCTGTCCCAATTCCAGCCACAAATGCATCAACCTTATCAATTTGTCGTAGTATTTCTTGTCCAGTAGTTTTATAATGAGCCTCGACATTATCTGGATTTTCAAATTGTTTAGGAAGCCAAACTTTCTTGTACTTTTTGGCCAATTTTTCAGCTACTTCAAATGCTCCTAGAAATCCTTTTTCTTTTGGTGTTAAAATAATCTTTGCTCCGAATACTTTCATCATTTTCTTTTTTTCTCTTCCTAGATTTTCTGGCATTACCGCAATGAATTTGTATCCTTTTACTGCCGAAATCATAGCAAAAGAAACACCAGTATTTCCTGAAGTAACTTCAATTATAGTATAACCCGGTTTAAGTTCTTCCCTTTTTTCTGCTTTTTGAACCATGTAATAAGCCATTCTATCTTTGATAGAACCAGAGGGATTAGTTGTCTCAAGTTTAGCGTAAATTTCTCCAATTTTTATTAGCGGTGTATTTCCGATTGTGTCCAAAACACTCTTCATAAAAATAAAAGCCTCTTTTTTGGGAGAGGCTAGGAATTTTGAAAAATTATTGATTAATTTTAACTAGCCCCTCCCTAAAAAGAGGCACAACAACATTCACAGTAATTTAAACTAAGAAACTTTTTCATATTTTCATTTTAAAGCCTTCAAAATTTTTTGTCAAGCCTCCTTTTCAAATTCCCTAGATTTGTTATTATCAAGTAATGAAAAAGATTGATCTAATTTTAAGCATAATAACTGCTGAGGGAGTGGCAGGGCTTTTTATATGGTTGATCAAAAACACATCTTTAAATTTGCCTTTTTTAAATTGGCTTTTACCAATTTTGTTTCCCTTTTTGGCAGTTTTTGGAATTTGGCTTGCTGAACTCATTGGAAGAAAATTTCTTTTTGTCTATCAGTTGGCAAAATTTCTTTTGGTTGGAGCTTTCTTTGCAGTTTTTGATTTAATAATACTAAATTCGTTAATGGTTTATTTTGGGATTACTAAAGAGGAGATTTTAAAATACGCAATTTTTGTCACAATTTCTTTTACGATTGCTACTATCTTTAAATATTTTGCCAACAAGTATTGGACTTTTGAAAAATTAGAAAAAGAAAGAATGGAAAGAGAGTTTGGAATTTTCTTTGTAGTTACTGCAATTTCAGGCCTAATCCAAGTTGGAGTTGCTTCTTTGTTATTTAGGTTTTTAATTTTAATTGTGCCTCCTTTGGTTGCCGGAAATGTTGGAAAGATCTTAGGAATAGTAGTAGCTTCTGCCTGGAACTTCCTTTGCTATAAATTTTTAGTTTTCAAAAAATAATATGCCTCAAGTTTTCTATCGAAAATACAGACCCCAGAGATTTTCAGAATTTATTGGGCAAGACCACGTTGTAAAAACTCTAACTAATGCAATTTTAATGGGAATGATTTCTCATGCTTATTTGTTTTCCGGACCTAGAGGAACTGGAAAAACAACCTTAGCTAGAATTTTTGCAAAGGCAGTGAACTGTCAAAATAGAAAAAAGGATGAATTTGAACCTTGTGGTCAATGTACGTCTTGTGTTGAAATCCAAGAAGGAAAATCAATGGATTTAATTGAAATTGATGCTGCGTCCCATAGAGGAATTGATGAAGTTAGGGAGTTGAGAGATACAATTAGGTTTGTCCCGACAAAATCAAGATACAAAGTTTATATTATCGACGAGGCTCATCAATTAACAAAAGAAGCGGCAAACGCACTTTTGAAAACTCTTGAAGAACCACCTCCATTTGTGATTTTTATTTTAGCAACAACAGAACCCCATAAAATGATTCCGACGATTTTATCAAGATGCCAACGGTTCGATTTTTATAAGTTAAGAATGGAAGAAATTTTAGAAAAATTGGAAAAGATCGCAAAAAACGAAAAAATTAATATTCAAAAAGAAGCATTAGCAGAAATTGCAAGATTAGCCTCTGGTTCAATGAGAGATGCAGAATCTCTTTTGGATCAGGTTTTCACTTTCTTTGGAGAAAGAGAAATCAAGATTGAAGACATAAGAAATTTGTTGGGATTAGTCCCAACGCAATTAGCTATTGAATTTTTTGAATTTTTAATAAAAAAGGATGCTAAAGGAGGAGTAAATTTTTTGAACGAAATTGGAGAAAAAGGAATTGATTTGGAAGAATTTGCAAAAAACTTTATAGATTATTTGCGAAAAATTCTAGTTTTCAAAATTACTAATTCAATGGACGATGAAATATTTTCAGGTTTCTCAAAAGAGGAATTGGAAAAACTAAAAGAACAATCTCAAAAAATTACTGAAACCGAATTAAAAAAAATTATCTCCCTCTTTCTAGATGCTCAAAACAAAATGAGATTTTCTCCAATTTTGCAATTACCTTTAGAATTGGCAGTGGTTGAAATTTGCGAAAAAACTTGAAAATTTTATCTTAAATGTTAAAATAAAAAGATAAGGTAAAGCACAAATTTAAACCGAAAAATTACTGGATGGATAGAAAAAATTTGTGAAATTTTACATTGCGGGGTGGTGTAATTGGTAACACACCTGCCTTTGGAGCAGGTGATTGTAGGTTCGAGGCCTACCCCCGCAGCATGAAAAAATTTACAAAAAAGAGAACTCCTTCTTTAGGAAAGTCAAGACCAAAAGGGAAAAAGAAAGTTCCTGACGTTCCAAGGATGTGGCATTTAGCAAAAAGGTTGCAACCAAAACAAATAAAAAAAGATTAATATGGAAGAGAGAGAAAGGCAAAAGAAAATTGTAAAAGAATTCATGAAAAGATGGGGAGAAGGTTTGAGCTTTATTCAAAACATATTGAAGATTTTAAAATTCCAAGGATCTTGATTAATAGAAATTTGTCTCCAATGGAATTTAAAAAACTTTGGAATGAATTGGTTGAAGAAATAAAAAGAGAAAAAACTCAAGAGATTTAATGGCGCTTGAAGAATACTGGAGAAAGAGAAAATTTGAAAAAACTCCAGAACCAAAAGGAGAAGTTAAATTTGCTGGAAAAAGTCGCTTTGTCGTTCACGATCATTACGCAGAAAAAGCAGGTCATCACCACGATTTTAGATTAGAAATGGAAGGGGTTTTGAAAAGCTGGGCGATTCCAAAATTGGTTCCCGAAGAAAAAGGAGTAAAGAGGTTAGCGGTTCAAGTTGAAGATCATCCTATAGACTATATTAATTTCAAAGGGATAATACCAAAAGGAGAATACGGGGCAGGGGAAGTAAAAATTTTTGATAAGGGAAACTATAAATTAATTGAAAGAGATGAAAATAAGATTGTCTTTGAACTAAAAGGAAAAAAATTAAAAGGAGTTTATACTTTAGTAAAGTTAAAAGGAAGGAAGAATCAGTGGTTGATTTTTAAAGCAAAATGAATTTTAACGAAAAGGATGTTAGAGCTTTCTATCACCTTTTAAATCAGAAGTAGAAAAAAATTCAAAAAGATTTTAAAAGAGAAAAATTGTCAAATCGATAGAATGTATGATCTGCCAAGAATTGAAAAAGTCTTGGAATAATGTCTGTCAAAGGAGAAAATACAAAAGAAAGACCTTGGAGGTTATCTTATTTTATTGACCAACCAAAAAGAATCGAAGACAAAAAATTCCTCCAAAACCTTTTAAAAGGCAAAATTTAATTTTTCACTTTTTCACAGTTGTGAAATTTATGAGAAAGGATAGATTTTTTATCTCCACAAAGATTGGAAAAGGAGAATTGGAAATTTCAGATAAAAAAATTTTTTATCAATTGAAAAACGTTCTAAGAAAAAAAGTAGGCGATCGAATAATTCTATTTGATGGAACTGGAATTGAGGCTGAAGCTAAAATCAAAAAATTCTCAAAAGATAAAATAAAAGTTGAAATCTTAAAGATTGAAAGACCTGAAAGAGAACCAAAAATTTTTGTTTCTCTTTTTTGTTCGATTTTAAAGAAAGCAAATTTTGAATTAGTGGTTCAAAAGTCAACCGAAATTGGAGTAAAAGAGATAGTGCCAATGTTGTGTAAAAATACTGTTAAAACAGGGTTAAATTTTGAAAGATTAAGAAAAATTGCAAAAGAAGCTGCCGAACAATCAAAAAGAGTTACTTTACCAGAGATTAAAAAAATCTTAACCTTTAGAGAAGCTATTGAGAAAACAAAGGAGTTTGATTTGAAAATCTTATTTGATGCTTCAGGAAAAAATTTTTCTCTTCCCAAAAACAAGATTCAAAAAATTGCCATTTTCATTGGCCCAGAAGGAGGTTGGGATAAATCAGAAATCGAATTGGCAAAAAAAGAAGGTTTTGAAATTTTGAATTTGGGAAAATTAAATTTAAGATCAGAAACTGCTGCAATTTGTGGTAGTTTTTGGGGAGTAAGTTTTTTGAGTCAGTAGAATGGTAAAAAAACTAAAGATTTTTTATTTCTTTATTTTTTCTTTTTCACTTACCCTCTCCTTTTTACTTCTTTTTATCGTTTTTGAAAAGAAAAATTTAAATCCGAGTTTAAAAAATCAAAAATTAGAGGAAATAAATGAAAAAGAAATCGATAAAGAATTAAAAGAGAAAATAGGACAAATGATAGTAATCGGATTTAGAGGAACTAAAGTTTCAGAAAATTCACCAATCGTGAGAGCCATTAAGGAATTAAACCTGGGAGGAGTAATCCTTTTTGATTATGATATTCCCTCAAAATCCTTTCCCCGTAACATCTTAACTCCAGAGCAAACCAAGAAATTGATTTCAGATCTTCAAAAATTCTCTTCAATACCTTTGTTCATTGCAGTAGATGCAGAAGGAGGAAAAATAAACCGGTTAAAAGAAAATTATGGCTTTTTAAAAATCCCTTCACATGAAGAATTAGGGAAAATAAACGATCTTAATTTTACGAAACAGGAAATTTCAAAACTTTCAAAACAGCTTAAAGATTTAGGTTTTAATGTTAATTTCGCTCCCGTACTTGATTTAAACACCAATCTTCAAAACCCAATTATTGGAAAGCTAGGGCGTTCTTTTTCTTCCGATCCTGAAATAGTTTTTTCACAGGCGAAGGTTTTTATTAAAGCTCATGTTGAAAATGGGGTAATTCCAATTGTCAAACACTTTCCAGGGCATGGAAGTTCTTTTTCTGATAGTCATTTAGAGATGGTTGATGTAACAAACAGCTGGGAAGAAGAAGAGTTAATTCCCTACAAAAAACTCAAAAATGAAAATTTACTTTTTGGAGTAATGGTTGGACATGTTTTCAACAAAAAAATAGACAAAGACTATCCAGCAACTCTTTCTCCAAAATTTTTACAAGAGATTTTAAGAAAAGAAATAGGTTTTAATGGGGTGATAATTTCAGACGATCTACAAATGGGAGCCATTAAGAAACATTATTCTCTTGAAGAGGCAATAATAAAAGCAATAAATGCAGGTTGCGATGTTCTTTTGTTTTCAAATAACATAGAAGAATACGATGAGAACTTGCCTTATAAAGTATTTGATATTATTTTTCAAGCGGTAAAAGAAGGAAAAATTTCAAAAGAAAGAATTTTTGAAGCTTTTGAAAGAGTGATTAATTTAAAAAAGGAATTCGGAATAATAAAATGAAAACTCAAATTATAAGACCATTCGATCCTTGGAAATCTCCTTATTGTACTTGTCCTAAAAAATTTTCTTTAGACCCATATACAGGATGTGCGCATAATTGTATTTACTGTTACGCCACCTCTTACATTCCAAATTTTTATTTTCCAAGAAGGAAAAAAGATTTGTTAAAGAAAGTTTTAAAAGATTGCCAAAAAATTCCAGAAAATTCTTTAATTTCGATTTCAAATTCTTCTGACCCTTATCAACCTTTAGAGGAAAAATATCAAGAGTTTAGAGAGTGTTTAAAAGTTTTTCAAAATTTCAATTTCAAAATCTTAATCATCACAAAATCGAATTTAGTTTTGAGAGATATTGATCTTTTAAAAAAATTAAAATGTGCAGTAACGATAACGATCACAACTTTTAAAAGAGAAATTTTAAAAAAACTAGAACCTGAAACTCCAAATTCAGAAGAAAGATTAAAAGCCTTAAAAATTCTATCAGAAAATAAAATTCTTACTGGGTTGAGATTAGATCCGATTTTTCCCTATTTAAATGATGATGAAATTGAAGAAATAGTAAAAAGAGTAAAAGAGGCCGGAGTTTTGCATATTGTAGCCTCAACTTTTAAACCGAGATTTGATAGTTGGAAAAGACTTGAAAGAACTTTTCCAAAAGTTGCTAAAAAATTATGTTCTCTTTATTTTGAAAAAGGTCAAAAAATAAAGAATTCTTTCTATTTACCACAACAAATGAGAAGAGAATTAATGGAAAAAGTTTTTGAAATTTGCCAAAAATACCAAATTCCTTTTTCAACTTGCAGAGAAGGTTTTTTGAATTTAAAAACTTCAAAATCTTGTGATGGAAGTCACTTGATAACTTAGTTAAATTTTACACCAGCTTTTTTTAGAGTAGTATCTTATTCCAATGTTCCTAAGGTCCTTGGAATAATAAATAATATTTTTTGAAATTGGAATTTTAAATGCTTCTATTGGTAAAGTAAAGGATAGGTTGATTAAAAATACTGGTTTGAGTTTCATTTTTGAATTTTATAAAATCAAAAAAGATGAAAAAAGGATACAAAGCTGAGTGGGAAGCGAAAAAGATTTTGTTTAAAAAATATTCAAAAGATTCGATTTTCAAGGTTGCCATTGGGGGGGCAGTTGATTTTTTTATTTTGGGAAAAGGAGGGAAAGTTGAAAAAATTGTTGAGGTTAAAAAGACAAACAAAAATCAATGGTATCCAACAGAACACGATAAGAAGCAATATCAGGCATTATCTAAGATTCAAAAAAAATTTGATATTCCAGTCGAATATTGGATTAAAATTAAAGGAAAATGGAATTTTTTGAATCTTCATGAAGTAAAGCAATTCTTTAAATAACAGCTCCTAAAATTAATGAAAAAAGACTTTACCTTTTTGTTTAGAAAAGAAATAAATGAATACGATTTTGGCGAAGATCATCCCTTTCATGGGAGGAGGGGAGAGGATTTTTTGAATTTTTTAAAAGAAAAAATAAAGATTGACTTTCCGATTTTGAAAGCAAAAAAAGCAACCGATAAGGATTTGTTTTTAATTTGTGAAAAAGAATACATTGAGTTTACTAAAAAATATTTTGAGGCAAAAAATAAAGGAGAAGAATTTGATGGTAGATTTTTCTTTTACCATTCTGCTGACAATCTGCCAATTGGAAAGCCAGGAAAAATCGAAGAAGCGGCAAGATACATAATCGGACAGGCAAAAATGGCCGCCGATTTAATAATGGATGGCAAGTTTAAAAAAGTAATTTCAATTGGAGGAGGATTACATCATGCAAAAAAGAATTTTGGGGAAGGATTTTGTATTTATAATGATGTAGCATTTTGCGCAAAATATTTAATTGAAAAGTATGGTTTAAAAAGAATTTTAATTTTGGATACTGATGCTCATGCTGGAAACGGAACTTTGGAATATTTTTATGAAGATGAAAGGGTTTTATTTATTGATATTCACCAAGATCCAAGGACTCTTTATCCTGGAACAGGATTTATTGAACAAAAAGGCTCGGGTAGGGGAGAGGGTTTAAAAATTAACATTCCTTTATCTCCAGAAGCAGGAGATGAGTCTTATAGGATGGTTTTTGAAAAAATAATTGAACCAGTAGTCAAGGAATTTAAACCAGAAATTATAATTAGGAATGGTGGCTCTGACCCTCATTTTTCAGATTACTTAACAAATCTTGGGCTAACCCTTGAAGGATTTAAAATGATTGGGAAAAAGGTTAGAAATTTAGCTGAATTTTGTGGCGGAAAAGAAATCGATTTGATTGCTTCTGGATATAATTTGAGAGTTTTACCTTTTGCTTGGGCTGCGTTAATTTCCAGTTTAATTGGGATGGAAGTTGAAATTAAAGAACCAATTACAATGAAAAAAATTCGAGACCCTATTGAAGAAACGAAAAAAATAATTGATGAAATAAAAAGAGAGTTTAAAAAATATTGGAAATCGCTTTCTTGATTATTCTTCCTCAACTCTTCTCACGTATTCGCCGGTTTCAGTATTAACCTCAATAATATCCCCAGCTTCTACGAACAACGGAACATTAATTTTTGCCCCAGTTTCTAATGTTACTTGTTTTGTTCCGGGCTGAGATCTGTCTCCTCTAATCCCAGGCGGGGCTTCAACAACTTTTAATTTTACTTTAATTGGCAACGTAACGTTTATTATTTTATCTTTGAATTTTAGTCCATCTAAAATTAGTCCAGGCTTCAAAAATTTTACTCCTTCTCCAATTTTTTCTTCTTCCAATTCAAATCTTTTACTTGGATTTTCAACTTCACAGAAATTATATTTTCCTCTTTTTTGAAAAATAAACTTTACTGCTACTTTTTCAATTTCTGCTTCTTCAAAGGTTTCGTCTTGGTGAAAGCTCCTTTCAAAAATTTTTCCATTAACTAAATTTTTAATTTTAACTCTTGCTACTACCACATCCTGAGCTTTTCCAATTTGTTTAAAATCCAAAACTTCGTACGGTTGTCCGTCTAAAATGAACCTTACTCCTTTTCTTAAATCAAAATAGGTTAGCATGTTTTAAATAAAAAGAAGATTTTCGAAAATTGAAATCAAAAGCTTTTCAAGATCTAATTCTTCTTTCTCTTTCCTTAACATTTCCTCCTCTAAATTTTCAAGTTTTATTATAGCTTTTACAAAATTTCCTTCAAGCTCTATTTCTTTTACCAGATTTTTTTCATCAACCAATAATTTCCCAGAAATTCTTTCAAAGTTTTTAAAAAAGTTGTCAACATTTTCTTTTGAAATTTCCCTTCTCCATTCAAAAATTCTATCTTTTAATTTTTCTGTGTCAATTTCAAACTCGTAGCCTTTCTCAACTCTTTCAAATTTTCTAAAAACTCCATCTTTCTCTAGAATTTCTTTTAATTTCTTTAATTCCTCAACCTCCTCATTTTTCACTTGAATCTTTTTCCGTCCAAAAAATAAATTTTGTAAAAATTGAAATGTTTTCAATGGAGGCTGAGAACTGATGATTGAATTAATTCTCCAATAAATATCGTTTCCATCAACAACTCCAGAAAGAGTGAAAGAAACGATTGTAGTAGTTTGAATGTTAATCTGAGCAAAAATTCTCAATCCTTTTTCAGGTAATTCCACTTCAGGACTTGCTTTTTCCCTTATTTCTTTTAAGGGGCTTTCAACCTTTTCTCTTATTTCTTTAATCCATTCTTGGCTTTCTTTTTTAGGAAGAGATTGTTGGAAAGTAATTAAAACCAAATATAAGGCAAAAATGAAAAACCCAGCTCTTATCAAAAAACCAATAATTTTTAAGAAAAATTCTCTCATTTTTCGATTCTCCATTCAATTTCTGATTCCTTGCCGGCAAATTCTAACCATTCTCCTTCTGGAGAGATCACATACCACTTTTTCTTTGTCTCAGACCAAACCATTGGCATCCCTCTATAATATGGTTTTTTAACAATTTCTTTTGGTTTTAGTTTGTCAAGCTCTAACCATTTTTTAAACACTGTTTCTATTGCATAATCTAGATTTCTTGATTTTGCCCATTCTGCAACTTTTGCTATTGCTTCTTTTGCTTTTTCAGTTGACCCTGCCAGTTCTAAAAGCTGCTTTGCAGGTTTTGTATATCTTGAATAAATTATCTCCCGTTTTTTAGCAGATTCTTTTAATTTTTCCAAAGAAATTCCTTTAGTTTTAAAATAAAAAGTGACAATTTCTCTAATTTTTGTTTTTTCTTTTAAAATCTCGTAATCTTTAATTTTTCCAGTTTTTAAATATTCTTCTATTTTCTTTGCAATTCTCTTGCCAATACCAGGTAAAGCCTCCAAACCAAAAACTCCCCTTTCTTTATAAATTTTTCCAACATCTTCTTTTAATTGTAAAACTGATTTAGCTGCTCTTTTGTAAGCGAAAGGTTTTCCTTTTGCGCTATTTATTTCATAAAGTTCTGCCATATGTTTTAAAATTTTTGCAATTTTTTCATTCCTTTTCATAGTTTTTTTAAAATTTCTTGATAAAAATTCTTTGCTTTTTCTAATTCTTTTTCTCCCTTTTCGGTAATCTGATAAACCCTTCTTCTATTTTCTATTTTACTTTTCACAAACCCATCTTTTTCAAGTCGATAGAGAACTCTATAGGGCGTTATTTTTCCTGGTTTAAATCCAAAATTCTCATTAATTTTTTTTGGAATATCCCAGGCGTGAGTACTTTCTTTTTTTAAAATCAAAAGAATATAAATCCAAAGGTTTTCTATTGTATTCGATTTTTTTAATCTTTCAAAAGGAAGCATCTTGACAAAGTATTTTACGGGCGTAAAATATTAAGAAAGGTCGGAGAATAAATTTATAAAATATGTCAAAAGAAATAAGAATTGCCATAACAGGAGTAGGAAATTGTGCTTCAAGCCTTGTTCAAGGTTTATTTTATTACAAAAATGTCAAAGATGAAAGAGAGCTGGTTCCTGGGTTAATGCACAATGTTTTGGGTAGATATAAAATTTCAGACATTAAAGTTGTTGCTGCTTTCGATATCGATGCAAGGAAAGTAGGGAAGGATGTTTCAGAAGCGATTTTTGCTCCTCCAAATTGCACTAAGATTTTTTGTAAAAATGTGCCAAAAATTGGAGTTAAAGTGAAAATGGGACCTGTGTTAGATGGAGTGGCTCCTCATATGAAAGAATATCCAGAAGATAAAACGTTCGTAATAGCAAAGAAAAAACCTGTTGATGTAGCAAAAGAATTAAAAAAAACCAGGGCAGAAATTTTAATTAATTATTTACCTGTTGGTTCCCAAAAGGCGGTAGAGTACTACGCAAACTGTGCATTGAAGGCAAGATGTGCTTTTATTAATTGTATGCCAGTTTTTATCGTTTCTAATAAAAAATGGGCAGAGAGATTTGAAAAGAAAAAATTACCTTGCATTGGAGACGATATAAAAAGCCAAGTAGGAGCGACAATAGTTCATAGGACTTTATGTCACCTTTTTACCCAAAGAGGAGTTATAATCGATCGCTCTTATCAATTAAACTTTGGGGGGAACACAGATTTCCTTAATATGTTAGCTAGAGAAAGATTAAAATCAAAGAAAATTTCAAAAACTGAAGCAGTGGAAGCAGAGCTTGCCAAAAGATTAAGTTACGATAATTTACATGTTGGACCTTCAGATTGGATTCCCTGGCTAAAAGATAACAAAATTTGTTACATCAGGATTGAAGGAAGAAAGTTTGGAAACGTACCAGTTGAACTTGAACTTAAACTTTCCGTTGAAGATTCGCCAAATTCTGCAGGATGTGTGATAGACGCAATAAGGTTGGCAAAAATTGCTTTAGATAGAAAAATCGGGGGTCCATTAATTTCAGCCTCTGCTTATTTAATGAAGCATCCTCCGCAACAATTCACTGATGAAAAAGCAAGAGAAATGGTCGAAGAATTTATAAAAGGTGAAAGAGAAAGGTAGTATGGAACCATTCGAAAGATTTAAAAAATTGAATACTGAAGGAAATTTATGGATTTACATTTTAAGTTTGGGAAGAGAAATAACCTGCGAAGATGAAGTAAGGAAATTGATCTTTGAGAAATTTGGGTTCTTACCAGGAAACATTTTAACAAAAACAGTTTTGTATCGATTAAAAAGAAGAGGTTATATAAAACCAGAAAAATACAAAGGGAAGAAAGCGTTTATCAGAACTGAAAAGGGAGAGAAAGAGTTGGAAAAAATGAAAGAGTTTTGTAAAGAACTGTTACAAAAAATCTAGTTATTCAAATTTTTCTACCGTGAATCGATAGATTAGAAACCTCTCATTTTGAGGATTGATTTTTGCTTTTTGACAAGCAATTAAAATTTGTTTTTCGATTGTATCAACGCCTTCTAAATCTGGAAGTAAAACCCCAGTTTTTGGAACAAAATGGCCATTAAAAATAACATCACCTGACGGAGAAATTGGTACCGTTTTTACAATTATTCCGTATTTTTTGGGATCGAGTTCTGAAATATCTTTTACCAATTCAGGCTCGCTTAAAATATACACAGTATAAGAAAGGTAGGGGAGTTCTTCTTTTTGAACTGGCCCGAATCTCCAATCTTCAGTAGCAGCAGCAATGGCGTTATAGATGACTTCTTCTGCAATATTTTGTCTAGTTGGTAAATAAGTTCCAATACAGCCTCGTAATTCCCCCTTTTTTTCAATAGTCACAAACGCCCCCGCTCTTCTTTCTAAAAATTCTTTTGGTAAATTTTCAGGCAGAAAAAGGACTTTACCTTCTTTGACATATTTTTCGACTGCTAATTTTGCCAATAAAACTAAAGGGTGCATAATTTCATTTTAACCTCTAAAATCCAATAAAAAAAGCCAAAAATTTTTGGCGATTTGTGCTAAAAATTAACGGTTTAAAGTAACCCAATGTCCTTTCTCCATCGTATTCCTTTGAAGTATATTTTTTCAATTTCTCTGTACGTTATTTCTCTTGCTTCCTGCAAGGTATTGCCTTCTCCTACTACTGTTAGTACTCTTCCTCCACTTGTTCGGAGAAATCCCTCTTGATCAAATTCTGTCCCATTGTGATAAATTGCTGCTTTAATGTAACTCTTTATATTAAGACTTCTGTGCCATTTTAATGACTCAGTCGATTTCTTACTTTTTATGTATATTGGTTGGTTTGTATAGTGCTTGTCATCTGGGTAACCTGGGTAGTATCCTTTTCGTCCTGTGCACGGTCCGCTTACAGCGCAAAGGCCAACTGTCCATTTTTTCGAGTACCATTCCATTGTTATTTGGTCTAATCTTTGTTCCACTAGCGCGCTGTAAATTTCTACAAGATCAGTCTTCAAACGTGGTAATCGAACCTAAGCTTCTGGATCACCGTCGCGCACGTTATCTCTAGTACTTTGGGTCTTTTTTGTCCGTTTTCATTCACCATCATTATGACGAAATGCATTATTCCTATGTACTCTTTTCGATAGGGGAAATTTTCGATCGTAGGGAAGACAATTTCTTTCAGAACTTTTTCTTTTACATTTTTCTCTAACGGATGGGGAGAAATTGTTCCCATTCCACCTGAGTTAGGGTTCATTCCTCTGAAAAAGCCATTGATTATTCTTTGAGTTTTTCTATCTCTTTCGTGTTCTTCGAATGCTTTCTTGTAATCTCTTGCTGTTCCAAAAAATTCTACGTGTTCCCCGTCAGTTAGTACGAAGAAAGAAATTTCCTCTCCTTCAAGCTTTTCTTCGATTTCGATTTTTCTTCCTGCATTGTTGTATCTTTGATTAAAATCTTCACTGAAAACTTTATCAATTGCCCAAAGAGTTTCTTCTAACGAACCGCAAACAAATGTTCCTTTCCCTTCAACTATTCCATCAGCTTTCACTACTCGCATTTTTGGATTTTCTTTCACGAATTCTTTTGCTTTCTCAGGATTCTTGAAAATTTCGTACTCGGGGATAGGTACCCCAATTTTCTTTAAGTAGTCTTTAGTCCAACATTTACTGGTTTCTAAAATTGCTGCTTTTTTTGAAGGAGCAATGATTTCTAACTTTTTCTTTCTAAACTCGTCAGTAATTCCTCTTGAAATTGACGCCTCCGGTCCTACAACTGTGAAATCAACTTCCTCATCTTCTGCAATTTCTCTAAGTTCTTCGATTGCCCTTATTGAAGTGGATTTGATTCTTCTGCATTTTTTTATTAATTCGCTCCCTCCATTTCCTCTTGTCATTATCACTTCTCTCACTTGGTGGCTTTTGACCAAAGCTTCCGCGATTGCATTTTCTCTTCCGCCTGTTCCAACTACTAAAATTTTATATTCCTTCAATTTTTTTCACCTCCTTTGAAGTTCTACTTTATTTTTTATCAATTTTATTGTTTTTTAGCAATATTTTCTATGCCGTCATTAAAGCTGTATAAATAACAATGAGTTTTTAGTTCAAATTTATATTTTTTAAATTGGTAAATTAAAAAATTTTTTGACGTTTTCATCAGTGATTTTATTGATTTCATTGAAATCTAGCTTTTTTATTTTTGCAATCTCTCTCGCTATAATTTCTACACTTAAAGGATCGTTTCTTTTCCCTTCTCCTAACCAAGGGGAGTCTGTCTCAAGTAATATTTTTCCCAATGGCATATCTCTAACAATTTTCTTTATTTTTTTGCTTTTTAGCAAAGTTGTGTTTACTGAAATTGACCAACCATTTTTCATTACTCGTGGTAATAATTCCTTTGCAGTAAAAAAATGCATTAAAACATTTTTTTCTCCAAATTTTTCTAAAATTTCAATCGCTTCTAAAAATGCTTTTCTGGCGTGAATTACCAATGGTTTTTTAAGATCTCTCGCTAATTGGATAAATTTTTTAAAAAGTTCCTTTTGTTTCTTCCTCCACTCAGCTTCTTCAATGATAAAATCCAATCCTGTTTCTCCGATTCCAACTATTTTTTCTTTATTTTCCTCAATTTTTTTGAAAAATTCATCCACTTTTAAATGATCAATTTCTTTAATATATTCAGGATGAATTGAAACTGTGGCAAAAACAAAATTTTTGTATTTTTCAACTAATTCCATCGTCAAATCAAAATCATCGGGATGGCAACAACAAGTAATCACTGCTTTTAATTTCTCTTTGCACTTTTCAATTACCTCATCCCTATCTTTTTCATAATCTTTTTGCTCTAAGTGACAATGCACATCAATCATTTTAATTTTTTAATTATATTGACATTTTCACATCTCCGCAAATGTGCAAATGTCGAATTTTTGTTGGGAGATTTTTCTTTTAAAAGAAGTTAATTTTAGTTTTTAATCGAGAATTGGTTTTATCTGTAGATATCTTTTTGATGACCTACTTCAATTAACTTTATAACTTCAAGATGCAAAAAATTGAAAAATCAGTCGTCATTCGCGAGTAATTCTGAAAGAATAAAAACCAAAAAGTGGACCAGTTAATAGTATGTAAAAGAGAATGAAATGGATTCTTTTGAAGTAGTTCCAATTTTGTTGCTAATTTATTTTGAATTTTAGCTGGAAGTTTCTTAACTAATTTTAAAAAATTTTTGCTATAAATAATAAGTACTTCCAGTACTCCTTTTCTGATCCTTCAAAATTTGGACTTTTTTTCTAAAATTTTCCAAATTTTCTCTCTAAGCTTTTGTTTTTCTTTAATTTTCCAAATTTTCTCTCTAAGCTTTTGTTTTTCTTTTTCAATTAACATTATTTCAATGTTTCAATAATCTTTTTTATTCTTTCTGCCTCTTCTTTCACAATCTCGCTTTCGTATTCTCCTGCATGAGCTGGGGTTCTTTCATATTTTGGAGCTTTTTGGTCCAAATGCAAATTAAAAATTAAGTTTTCACCCTCGATCTTCAAAATCAAATGAAATCTTGGGAACCCTTTAGGTGGTCTGACAAATTTGATTTCGTCTCCACGTTTTTCTTGAAAAAAATAACCCAATTTTCTACTTAAAGAATAAATATTTTCTTTTAATGGTCCTTTTATTACAAATTTCATTTTATTAACTCAGACTCTGAAATTCCCAAAACTTGCAAAATTCTCATTGCTGCAGGTAAAATTTGATGACCAATGTAATAATCCAAATCTATCTTTTCTAATTTTGCAAATTCTACAGGCTGAGCCCTTTCAGAAATTGAACCCAAACCCTCTTCAATTACAAACATTATTACTTGTCCTTCTCCAACTTCGATTCCTCTTTCTTTCATTTTTTTGGCAGCTATTACATGGGGTGAAATTAATTTATATTGCTCAATTGGTTTTGTTAATTCCTCATAAATTATCAAATCCTTCAGTGAAACTTTCCTTTTTCTCAAATCGTTGATTACTTTTCTTACATACTCTTTCGCACCCTCAACATCTTTTTCTTTTAGTACAAATTCCAAAACTTTCCTTTGAATTTCTTTTGCCAAATTGCACCAATCTCTTCTTACTGTTTCCAATCCTCTAATCAATAAATTTCCTTTTTCATCAACTAAAGCGTATCTCTTTTTTGCAGTTCCGTAAGTTCCTCTTGGAATAAAAATTCCTCTTTCATAGAATCCTTGAAGTTCCAATTCCAAAATCCCTGGAAATTTTTGATTGATTTTTTTTAAAAATCCTTCAACTTCTTTCTCAATTTCTTCTGATTTTTTCAAAAATAAAGAATCAGTATCAGCATAAATTACAGAAAATCCTTCTTTTTCAGCTTCTTTTATTGTTTCCTTTATCCAATATCTTCCAAATGCTGTACAGCTTTCTGCGCACTCTTTTGAATACCACTTTGAGGCAGGAAAACCAAAATATCCGTAAGTTGCATTAGCAATGATTTTTAGAGCATATTGTCTGTTATCTAAAACTTTGTATTCGAAAGAATCTTTTGGAATAGTTTTCAATTTCTTTTTGAGTTCTGTTCTTTTCTGAATTATTTCTTTTAAAACTGAAGGAACAAATCCTTCTCTCTTTTTGCAAAACCAATGATTCAATTCTGGAACCTTATGTCCATTGCCTTTACAACACTCACAATTTAGAGTTTCTGGAGAAATGTTAAAAGAAACAATTAAGGAAGGATACAAAGATCTAAAATCCAAAACTGAAATTTTTTCGTGAATTCCTAAAACTGGTTCCTTTACAAACCCTCCAACATAAGTTTTCTTTCTTCTTTCTTGAATTTCTTCATATTTTGGCTGATTTGGAATAATTTCTCCTTTTTCTCCAGCTTTTCTTGACAAATACCATTCAACCAATTGCCCATAAGTCATTCTTGAAACATCAAAAAGAACTTGGCCTACGGTCCTTGAAATTTCAAAAATCTGTGGTAACAAAACTTCACCCAACCTAAAAGTTAATTCTGAATCTTTCAAGCAATATTCTGCCAATTTTTCCAAATTCTTTCCTTTTCTCCAGCTTTCTAACAATTCTTGATAATCCATTTCAATTTTTTTATCTCCTAAAATTTCCGTTGCCACTGAATCTAAAGTTAAAACTTCAGTTTGGAGGTTAGGGGAGAGGATGTTTTGGGTAAAGTTAAAAAGGTCAATGTGAACTATTCCGTTAAATCTTGCTGCTGAAATTTTAGCTCTTCTTGCAAACTTTGTCTCTTTCTTGTCCCTTGAAATTATTAATTTTATTTTGTTTTTCTCGCATCTTTGATCTAAAATTGGAAAGTCAAAAGAATCTCCATAATAAGTCAAGATGATGTCAGGATTTTCTTTTTGAAAAATTTCAACAATTCTTTCTAAAATTTTTCTTTCGTTTTCTAAAACCTCAACCCATTCTTTGTAATTTGATTTTTGGGAAGTTAAAACTTTTTTGAAGTTTTTTCCAAAAAAGGATGCCATTACGATTTCTTTTTCTCCCTTCTTTTCAACAGTTTCAATGTCAAAAGCCAAAATTTTTAATTCTGGAATTGAGATTTCTTCTAAAACTTCAATCTTTTGACAATCTATTGCAAAATCGACATTATAATTTGTTTTAATTTCTTTTCCTTCAACATCAACCCAACAACATCCATTAATTCTTTTGTCGATTAAAAATTTTCTGTAAAAATTAATGGCGTATTCGAATTCATCGATTATTGAACCTTTTCCTCCTCTCTTTTCTTCTAAAACTTTAATGATATCTCTAATGTTTTGAGTGTCTGCTGGCCTTTTGCAAACAATCTTTATAAAATCTCTTTCTTTGCCTGCCAATTTCATTTTCACTTTTTCAATTTTTTCAACTTGAATTTTCTTTTCTGTTAAAAGTTTTTGAATATCAGAAATTGCTTCAGTTTTATTCTTTGGCAAAACAAAAAAATAGGGCTTTTCTTCAAAAAACAAAATCCCATTTTGCCCTTTTTCATTCTTTCCCCAAAGCCTGATTTTCGTTTTCCCTTCCTCAACTATATAATCTGCATCCAAAATAAAGAATCTCATAATTTTTTGAGCTCTAAATCTCTTGCAGTTTTTATTTCTTTTGAGAAATTAGCGATCACAATTATTCTTTCTTTAGAATAAGCAGAAGAAGTAAATATAGTTAAACAGCGATCATCGTACATCAATAAAGGAGCATTTGGATCATGGGAACGAATTAATATTTTTTTGTTTAGTTTTTCCATTATTTTTAAAAAATAATCTTTCCCAAATTGAGGCCTACCAGTAAAAGGATCAATTCCAAAATTTTCTCCAGCTTCATCTATAAAATCTCCCCAACAAATTCTGAACCAATTTTCGTCACCAATTTTGATTTTTTCAAAATCCTCCAATTTTTCAATTTCAGGTAAAGCACCATGAAGAGCGATAATGTTTTTTACAACAACTGCCAAAGGAAATTTTTCAACAAGTTGTGCATATTTTTGATATTCTTCATTTGTTAAGCTTTCCCAAAATTCAGCAGGAGAGAATTTTAAAATTCTATGTCCTTCATGATTCCCTTGTAAAAGAAAAATCTGCTCTGGATATTTTTCTTTTTGTTCTAATAAAAAATCAAGATTTTCTTTTGAAAAAGGCCCTCTGTCAACATAATCTCCTAAAAAAACAATTTTGTTTCCTTCTTTTAGATAATTTCTAATAATTTTTTGTGATGCTTCTAAATCTCCGTGAGTATCTCCTACAAAAATTACTTTTTTTGCAGTTTTGATTTCAATCAAATTTGGCATCAAAGAACCGGTAAGTACTCTTTAATTTCATATGGACTAACTTCTTTTTGGTATTTTTTTCCTACTGACTTTTTGTACTTTTGCCATTCAATTTCTTTATTCTGAATTAATTTTTGAAAAATGTGATCTCCTAGAGTCTCTTTCATTAATTTGCTTTTCTTGAAAATTTCTAGGGCTTCTTTCAAATTTTTAGTCAGAGTTGCAATTTTTAATTTTTTCATTTCTTCTTTCGTCATTTTATAAATATTTCTCTCTTGTGGCGGGATCAACTTTAAGTTTTCTTTTATCCCTTGGACTCCAGCTGCCTGAATTGCTGCAAAAGCTAAATAAATGTTGCAGGCAGGATCTGGACTTCTTATTTCGATCCTTGTTGATCTTTCTTTTCCCTTTGGAACTTCTGGTACTCTAATGTAGGCTGATCTGTTTCTTGTTCCCCAAGCAAGGTAGACTGGTGCTTCAAAACCAGGAACCAATCTCTTATAAGAATTTACCCATTGATTCAAGACCAATTGAATCTCTCTTCCATACTTTATTAACCCCATCATGTATTTTTTTGCTATTTCAGAAAGTCCTCCTTTTTCAAAAAACAGATTTTTTCCATTTTTCCACAAACTCAAATGCAAATGCATTCCAGTTCCAATCATTCCAGTAATTGGCTTTGGCATGAAGGAAACGTAAACTCCAGCATTCCTTGCTACTCTTTTTAAAACGTATTTCGCAATCATTACTGAATCTGCAATAGAAAGGGCATTGTTAAATTTTAAATCAATCTCATGTTGGCTCGGTCCAACTTCATGATGGTCACAGTCTATTTCAATTCCCATTTGAGCCAAATAAATCTGTGCTAATTTTCTAATTTCACCCCATTTCCCTCCATGAAAATATCCTCCGTAGTCTAAAAGCTCTGGAGTTTTTTCATCTTTGAAAATATAAAACTCTAGCTCAGGTCCCACAAAGAGCTCCCCGTATTCTTTAGTTTTCTCTAAAACTTTCTCTAAAATTCTCCTGGAATCGCCTGGAAATTCATTTCCTTTTGAATCAAAAATTTTTCCAAAAACTATCGCTTCTTTCCAAGAAACTCCCTCTAATTGATAGTCCCATGGCAAAATTCTAAAGGTTTTTGGATCTAGGAAAAAATAAAGGTCAGATTCTTCGATCCTGGCAAATCCTTCGACTGAACTTCCATCAAATCCTTTTCCATTTTTGAAAGCAGATTCTAATTCTTCAGAGGGAATACAAAAGCTCATTTCTCTCCCCAAAACATCAGGAAAAATCATCCTCACAAATTTGACTTCTTTTCTTTCTTTTAAAACTTCGAGTACTTCTTTTTCATCTTTGAAACCAAAATTCTTCATTTTAATAATTTTTCGATTTCCCTTACCACTTCGCTTGGAGTAAAATTTGCTTTGATCAAATAGGAAGTGACACCCAAAGAAAGAGCTTTTTTGACATCTTCCTTTTCTCCCAAATTTGACCAAACGATAATTTTCATTTTCTCAAGATCTTTTTTCTCTTCTTTCATTTTTTTTATTTCCTCTAAAATTTTCCACCCATCAATCCTTGGCAAAACAATATCTAAAAGCATCGAATCAAACACTTTTTCTTTTAACAATTCAAGCGCTTTTTCCCCATTTTCTGCCACCTCAACTTCAAAACCAGAATTTTCTAATTTTGTCTGATAAATATCTATTAAAAACGGGTCGTCTTCAACTAAAAGAATTTTTTTCATGTTATTTTAAAATTAAATTCAAATCCTCCCCACATTTTGGACATTTGCCATTTTTGTCATAGCGATGGACAAAATAATTTACCCTATTTATCGCTAACGTTCCGCATTTTGGACAATAAGTATTTTCTGCTTTATGTCCTGGAATGTTTCCAATATAAACATATTTTAAGCCAACTTTTCTTCCAATTTCGATTGCTTTCTCTAAAGTTTCAACAGGAGTATCTGGTATATGTTGCAATCTCCAAGAAATTGACCCACAAAATTGAGAAACGTGCCAAGGGGTTTCAGGTCCTAAATTTTCATAAATCCATTTTGCAATTTTTTCAAAAGTTTCCTCGTTATCATTTAAAGTTGGAATGACCAGGGTTGTAATTTCCACCCAAACTCCTGATTTTTTCATCAATTTTGCAGTATTTAAAACTGGATCGAGCTTTCCGCCACAAATTTTTTGATAAAACTCATTCGAAAATCCTTTAATGTCAATGTTGTTCGCATCCAAGTAGGGAATTACCAATTTGGCAGATTCTTCTGACATGAAACCATTGGAAACAAAATTGTTTTTCAATCCTGCATTTTTTGCCAATTTCATTGTATCTAAGGCGTATTCTAAAAATATCGTTGGCTCTGTGTAAGTGTAAGAAATGCTTTCAACTTTATTTTCAATTGCCAATTCAACAATTCTTTCTGGCAAAACTATTTCACCTGGAATCTCTTTTGCTCCTTTGAAAGCTTGTGAAATTTCCCAATTTTGACAGTTCAAACAAGAAAAATTGCAACCTACAGTGGCAATTGAAAGAGAATGACTCCCCGGTAAAAAATGATAAAATGGTTTTTTTTCAATCGGGTCAATGTTTATTGCAATCGCTTTTCCATAATTTAAAGCATAAAGTTTTCCATCAATATTTTCTCTCACTCCGCATTTTCCTCTTTGAGTTGGAGCTAAAGTACAATAGTGAGAGCAAGTTCGGCACTGTACGTTTTTATTGGAAAGTTTTCTGTAAAGGTAAGCCTCTTTCACACTTTTATTTTAACTTATTTTTTGATAAACTCAAAAAAATGCGAAGAAGAATTTTCATTGCCATAAATTTACCAGAAAAAATTAAGGAAGAATTGGTGTCTTTTCGAGAAAAATATTCAGAATTGCCAGCTCGATGGGTAAAACCTGAAAATTTGCATATTACCTTAGCTTTTTTAGGATACGTGAAAGATGAGGATATTCCAAAAATTATTGAAATTACAAAAAATGTCGCCTCAAAACATAATCCCTTTTCAATAAAAATTGTCAAAATCACTTATGGTCCGCCGAAAGTTTCTCCTCCCAGGATGATCTGGGCGATTGGGGAAAAAAATGAAAGCTTGTGGAAGTTACAAGAAAATTTGAAAAATGCTTTAATGGAAATGAAAATTCCTCAATTGGAAGAAGAAGAGGGAAGAGGATTTATTCCTCATATTACCTTAGCCAGAATTAGAAAATTGGAATTCAGACAAATGGAACCTGAAGAAAGGCCAGAAATTGATGAAGATGTAAATTTTTCTTTTGAAGTAAAAAGTATTGAAATAATGGAAAGCCATCTAAAAAGAGGAGGAGCAGAATATACTCTATTAGAAAGTTTTCCTTTGGCAAAATCATGAAAATTCATTTTATTGGTATTGGGGGAATTGGTGTTTCGGCACTGGCTAGATATTATTTGACTCAAGGACATAAAGTTTCAGGTTCTGATTTAACCTCTTCTGAAATTACAAAGGCTCTTGAAAAATTAGGAGCCAAAATTTTTATTGGAAAGCATAGAGCGAAAAATCTATCAAAAGACGTTAATTTGGTAGTTTATAGCCCAGCGATTCTTGAATACAATCCTGAATTAAAAAAAGCAAGAAAACTCAAAATTAAGTGCCAAAGTTACCCCCAAGCTCTTGGAGAATTAACAAAAACTCATTTTACCATTGCAGTTTGCGGATCCCATGGAAAATCAACGGTTGCTGGAATGATTGGACTAATTTTAACTAAAGCAAAGTTTGATCCAACAGTAATCTTGGGAACAAAATTGAGAGAGTTTGGAGATTCAAACTGTAGAGTAGGAAAGTCGGAATATTTAGTTATCGAAGCTGACGAATACAAAGAATCTTTTTTAAATTACTGGCCAAAAATCATCGTTTTACTAAACATTGATTATGATCACCCAGATTATTTTAAAAATTTAGACCATTACATTTTAGCTTACAAAAAATTTGTTTCTCATTTACCAAAAGATGGATTTTTAATAGCAAACAGAGATGATAAAAATACTTTTTCAACTTTCAAAAAGAAAAAGGCAATTTGGTATTCATTAAAAGAAAAAGAGTGTAAAAAATTAAAAAAAATTTTAAAAGTTCCAGGAGAGTTTAATGTCTCAAACGCAGTAGCTGCTTTAAAAGTTACTCGAATTTTAAAAATTCCAGATAAAATTTCTTTCAGAGCTCTCTCTCAATATAAAGGCTCTTGGCGCCGTTTTGATGAAAAAATTGTCCGTATACCAAATATGAAATACCCAATACGAATCATCAATGATTATGGCCACCATCCAACACAAGTCAAAGTCACTTTAGAGGCAGCCAGACAAAAATACAAAAACAAAAAGATCTGGTGTATTTTCCAACCCCATCAATATCAAAGAACTTATTATCTTTTTGATGAGTTTGTAAAAGTTTTTAAGAGCCACTCAATCGATAAAGTAATTATCACTGACATTTATACAGTTTCTGGAAGAGAAAGCAAAGAAATAATGAAAAAAGTGAATGCTCCAAAATTGGTAAAAGCAGTGAACAAAGAAAATGTGAAATATCTTCCAAAAGAAAAAATCATTCCTTATTTGAAGAAAAAATTAAAGGGAGGCGAAATAGTAATAATAATGGGGGCAGGTGACATTTATAATTTGAGCTTGAAATTTAAAAATACTCAATAAAAAAAATTTTTATCAGCTTTTCTCAAGGAATTCAGCTCCTTAATCGTACTCATTCCAATGTTCTTAAGAACAGTGGAATAACAGAGAATGTTTTTGAAAATTGTCAAATAATGGACTAATAATTTCACAATTCACAATTGTGAAATTGTGAAAAACTGAAATTGTTAAGTTTCTTTGAGGTTCTCATTAGAACAATAAAATAATTTTTGATGATTTTGAGGGAAAAAAGGCAATTTTATCAAAAATAATCAAGCTTCCACTTAAACCTGGAATGTTTGTTTTCTTTACTTTTATTTGCCCCAATCTTTTTTTGATTGATTGGTAAATTTTTTTCCTCTCTCTTTGGCCAATAGGATTTAACTCTGGATTGACGATCAAAATTTCGGGGGTGGAGGAGAGAGAAAGAATTTCGATGAATGCCTTTTTTCCTTCTTTTCCTTGAAAAATTCTAATCCCTTCTTTTTCTCTCGAATACTTTGCTTCCAAAATCGAAACAATTCTGGTAAATTCTCTTTCCTTTTCTTCGATTTCTCTCTTTTTGATTCTTAAAAATCTCAAAATTTGGCTTGGGGATTGAGCGACAAAAAGTCTCTTTTTTCCTCTTTTCGTTTCAACAAATAATCCCTTTTCTTCTAATTTTTTTACAATCTCATAAACAGTCGGTCTTGGAATTTTCACTTTTTCTGCAATATTTTTTATTGGACTTGGCCCTAATTCCAAACCCGCCAAATAAACTTTGACCTCCTTTTCTTTCAAGCCCAATTTTTTCAATTCCAACTCAATTGGTAATTCAAGAACCATATTGCAATTTTATTTTAGTTTACTAAAAAACTAAGGTCAACACAAAAAATGTCAAAAAAACTTGACAAAATTCTTTGACCCAATAAGATGAAATTGAAATGCCAAAAATTTTAATAATTGAAGATGAAAAGGTTTTAGCCCAAATGTACAAAGAAAAATTTGAAAAAGAAGGGTTTGAAGTTTATTTAGCCTTTACTTCAAATGAGGGACTAGATTTGGCGAAAAAAGAAAAACCAGACTTGATTTTATTGGACATTCTATTACCGGGAAAAGATGGAATTTCTTTTCTTAAATGGCTCAAAAATGAACTTCAAATTTCATCAATTCCAGTAGTTGTCCTTTCAAATTACGATGACCCAAAAACAAAAAAAGAGGCATTTGAATTAGGAGTGAAAGAATATTTATTGAAAACCGATTATACTCCACAACAACTAGTAGAAAAAATAAGAAAATATCTCTAATTTTTTCGAAAAATGTCAAAAAATCTTGACAAATTTTTTTGATTTGCTAAATAAAAATATGTACCTTAAAAAAAAGGAGGTGATGGGAGATTGAATTATGAAGAGCTGGTTAAAAGGAATTTTCCCCTAATCTCTAGAGAAACTCAAGAAAAGATAAGGAAGCTGAAAGTGGCAATTGTAGGAGTGGGAGCGTTGTCTTTTGTTCCCGCAATGTTAGCTAGATTAGGTGGAGAAAATTTCGTGCTAATTGATGGAGATATCATCGAAGCACACAACATGAATCACCAAATCTACACGGTACACCATATTGGAAAACCTAAAGTAGAAGCTCTGAAAGAAATAATTCTTTCTATCAACCCCCAAGCCAACGTCATAGCGTTGTCGAGTTTTGTAACACTTGAGAATTTGGAAGAGATATGGGAGAAGTATCTCTCTACAGCAAGGGTCATTGTTGACGGAATAGATCCGGTAACTCCTCTAGGGGGAATATTAATTTCATTGGAGTTAGCTCGGAAAGCGAAAGAAAATGAAATAGTGTTTCTATATCCGCTTGATATTGGGCATGGCGCTATTCTTTTGACTCAACTAGACGAACTTTCCTTAAAAGGAGAGGAGCCTCTGGAAATTCTCTTAAATCTAATGCAAAAGGCTCAGCAGTTCATTAACTTCCCCCAAGACTACGAAGAGATAATAATGAAAACTCTGAAGGAAGAAATTCATTACCCTCAAACAATACTATCTGCAATCAGTGCCTCCATTTTAGTAACCACTTGTATACTTAACCTAGTTCAAGGGAAATCACTGCCCAAGCTCCTTTATCTCGATCTTGCCAATCTTTGCTTTATACACAAATAGTCAATAATAAGGGATAGTACTACATTTTGTAGTCTATCCCTCTTTTTTAAAAACTTTAAAATGTTTGATAAAATATATTAATAAGGTCTATTTTCAAGGAATTTCGAAACCATGGCAAAAATAGGAGAACTAATGCAAAAATTCATAATGTCGAACCCAGATAGGGCGTTAAAATTTTTTGCTTCAAGATCTGCAGAATGGTGGGAAAGGAGGGGAGAGAAGAAGGCTCTTCAAACGTTCCATGCAACTGCAGAGAGGGTCCCAGCTTATAAAGATTTTTTAAAAAAACATGGGATAACTGATCATACAAAAATTCAAACGTTAGAAGACTTTAAGAAATATGTACCACTTCTTACTAAAGAAAATTACATTTTGGCTTATGATCTCAAAGAAAGATTAGCTGTTCCTTATGAGGATTTATTTACTATTTCTACTTCTTCTGGAACCATGGATAAACCTATTTATTGGCCGCGAACAGCATTTCAAGATAAAATGACTTCACGTTATTTTGAACTAATTTTTCGCGATGTTTATCAAATTCATAAACTTTCAACTTTAGCGATAGTGGCTTTTTCTTTAGGAAATTACATAGCCGGAGAATTGGTTAATTTTGTTGTGAAAGATATTGCCTTGCGCAATAAAAATAAGGTGAGTGTTGCTACGCCAGGTTCAGACCTTGAGGGAGTTTTACAAATCTTAACAGGCTTTCTAGATAAGTATGACCAGACCGTTATTTTCTGTTATCCTTCTTTGTTTAGAATTTTAATAGAAGAAGGAAAAAAGGTAGGAATAAATTGGAAAAATTATAACGTCAAATGGTGTTATGGGGGGGAACCGTGTCCTCCAAAAATGAAAGCAAAAATTAAAGCGGAGGTTTTAGGAGAAAAAGAAGATTATACGTTTATTCTCGCTGTTTATGGGGCGGCCGACGCAGGAGGAATTGGTTTTGGGAATCCATTCACTAATTTATTGGAGGAAATAATTCAAACAAATCCAAAAATCCAAGAAGGACTAAGAAAAAGAGGGATTGAATTAGAGGGCTCTTTAGTACAAGTAAACCCTTTGGCATATTTTATAGAAGAGGAAGATGACTATCTAATAATTACAACCGGGGGAGCGGTTCCACTTGTAAGATATAATATCAAAGACCTGGGAGAAATTATTCTTTTTGAAGAAATGAATACTATTCTGAAAGAGGGTGGAATAAATATTCAAGAACTTTTGAGAGAGAAATTGCACTCATATTATTTAATGAAACAACCTTTAGTTTTAATAAAGGGTAGGGAGGCTGCAGTTTCTTTAGATGGAGCTAACGTTTTTCATTATCAAGTCAAAGAGATTATAGAAAAATCTCCTCACTTTAACAGTGTAAAAATTGGGAAAAAAGAGTTAGAGGGAGGAAATGTAAAATTTGCAGTATATTTGGAATTGAAAAAAGATATTCAGCTTTCAAGTAATGAAATAGAAAAGTTGAAAAAAGAGTATCGTGATAAGATTCTTAATCATCTGTTAGAAGTAAATTACGATTTCAGAAGATCTTATCAAGATAATCCTACTTTGTGCGATCCGGAAATTATTATTAGAAAATTTGGAGAAAAAGAATTTGCTCCTACTAAATCTGGTAAATTTAAGCCAATAGTTATATAATTTAATTTAAATAATGGATTTGTATTTCTTGCTCTATCAGGTTTTAGTAATTGTTATTGATTTTTCAGGATTAGGAATTGGAATTTTGGTATTACAAAAAGATATTAAAAACCCAACCAACCAGCTCTTTTTTTTAATGACTCTTTTCGCTCTAGGTTGGATTACTTTTGCGTATCTTTCTGACTTTCCATTTCTATTTCAAAATGCGCTTTTATTTAATAGAATTATTTATTTTTTTCTTTCTCTTTTTTTTATAACTGTTTATTTTTTTAGCTTTTACTTTCCTCGCAAAGAAAAAATTTCTCCATTTTTCCGCATAATCAATAAATTTTATTTAATTTTTGGGATCTTTATTAGCATCTTAGCGCTTTTTACTTCCTTAATAATTCGAGATGTTAGAAAAACTCCTTGGGGAACTGACCTGGTACTTGGTGAATTATTTCCCCTTTTCGCTTTCTTAGGATGTGGATGGATTGCCTCTCTCTTTATTTTAATTAAGAAATTTTTCAAACTCCCTTCTCACGAAAAACTACAAATAAAATATTTTATAATGGGTTTTTTAATTTTTCTCTTCGCAAATATTATCTTTAACGTAATTGTGCCTCATTTGCGGGGTACTTATGAATATTATTGGTTTGGCAATCTTTCCATAATTTTCTTTCTTGGATTTACAGCCTATGCAATTTTTGCAAAACACCTTTTTGGTATTGAAGTAATTTTAACTGAAATTTTAGTTGGAATAATTGGATTATTGCTAATAGTTCAAATTTTTACAGCGCCGACAATTTTGTGGAGATTTATTAATATCTTGATTTTTATCTTATTTTGCATTTTTGGTTATTTTTTAATTCGGAGTGTTTTGAGAGAAATTAAGTTGAGAGAGGAAATAGAAAAAATCAGTCAAGCAAAAACAGAATTCATTTCGATTACTTCCCATCAATTGAGGACTCCGCTTTCTGCTATTAAAGGGTATTTATCAATGATCTTGGAGGGTTCTTATGGACAATTACCAGAGAAAGTAAAAGAAAAAATGGAAAATGTTTTTCAATCGAATGAAAGGTTAATAAAATTGGTAAACGATATTTTAAACGTCTCAAAGATTGAAGCAGGGGAAATAGAAATGAATTGGGAGAGGGTGGATTTGAGAGAAATAATTAAAGAAGTAATCAATGAACTTTCTATAAAAGCAAAAGAAAAGAATCTTTATTTGAATTTTGAAGAACCAAAAGAGGTTCCAAAAGTTTTGTTAGATAGCGAGAAAATAAGGCAAGTAATTTTGAATTTGATTGATAATGCAATAAGGTACACCCAAGAAGGAGGAGTTAATGTTAAATTGCAAATGTCAAAAGGTAAATTGCAAATTGTGATAGCAGATACTGGTGAGGGATTGACAAAAGAGGAAAAAGAAAAACTTTTTAAAAGATTTTCAAGGGGAACTGCTGGAACAAAATTTTGGACAGAGGGAGCAGGACTTGGGCTTTACATTGTAAGAAGGTTTGTTGAAATGCATAATGGAAAAATTTGGGCTGAGTCTGAGGGAAGGGGAAAAGGATCGACTTTCTTTGTTGAATTGCCAATAAAATGAAATTGACATTGTTGTTTTGAAGATTTACTATAAAAGTAGAAAAGCATGGCTCGGAAAATCACAGAAAAATTGACTAAAAAGGAAATTGAAAAACTTCTTAACAAACAAACCAATGTTATTCTTGATGCAGTCGATGAAAGACTATTAAAGCAGCAAAAATATATCGACTATAGATTTTCCCTTTTAGAAAAAAGATTAGAAAAAGTGGAGATCAGATTAAATCAAAAGATTGCACTGCTTGTTACGACTTTAGATAAATTCTTAAAAAGATTGTACTGATTTAGAAGATGAATTTACTTTGATGAAAGCTGAAATAAAGAAAATTAAGGCAGTGCTAAAAGAAAAATTGGGAGTAAACATGGATTAAAGTTCCATGAAGAAAATTTTAATAATTGAGGATGAAAAGGTTTTAGCAGAGATGTACAAGGAGAAATTGGAAATGGAAGGCTTTGAAGTGTGTTTGGCTTTTGATGTGAAAGAGGGAATAGAATTGGTAAAAAGAGAAAGACCTGATCTGATTTTGCTTGATATTTTGCTCCCCGTCGAAAACGGGGTTTCTTTTTTAAAAAGGCAAAAAGAAGATAAAGATATATCTGAAATTCCAGTAATCGCTTTTTCAAACTACGATGATCCAAGAGTAAAGAAAGAAGCAATTGAACTTGGGGTAAAAGAGTATTTGATCAAGACAAACTATACTCCAACAGAAATCACTGAGAAAATAAAAAAATATCTGAAGTGAACGATATTTTCGGTTTTTTATCTAAAATTTCATTGTTTCACAATTGCGAAAAACTGAAATTTTGAAATACTTATTCCAATATTCTTAAAAACATTGGAATAGCAGAGAATATTTTTTAAAATTGTCAATTTCTTTCTCAAGCTCAAAATAACTCCACATGGGTCAGACCGGTGGGATTATAAAATTTACTCTGCACTTTGGGGAGAACTCTTTCATTTTTATAGAAAGTGAGGTATTATTAAAAAATGGCAAAGAAAGTAGAAAAAACAAGCTCAAAATTAAAAAAATTGACTGATTTTTTGTTTGAGACGAGGATTTTAAAATATCTTCCAAGAGCCTCCCTTCCTTATCTGAAAATTCCTTTAAAAGAAAATGTAGCTGAACATAGTTTCTACACTTCAATAATCGGATGGATATTGGCGGAGTTAGAACAAGCTAACAAAGACAAAGTGATTAAAATGGCTTTAATCCATGATTTGGCTGAGGCTAGGGGAGGGGAAAGAAATTTGATTAATAAGTTTTATTCAGACCCCTTAAACGAACCAAAAATAGTTGATGAAATATCCGAAACTTATGATTTAAAAAATTTCGAAATAAAAGAGCTTTTTAAAGAATTCTTTGAAGAAAAAAGCAAAGAAGCAAAAATCGTGAAAGATGCGGATGTATTAGCTGGAATGTTATTGGAAAAGGAGGTTTTTGACTCGGGAAATAAAAAAGCAAAAAAGTGGTTGGATGTTTCTTTATCAAGGTTAAAAACCAAAAGTGGAAAAGAATTAGGAAAGTTAATTTTTCAAACTGACAGCGATGAATGGTGGTTAGAAGTTGCTAAAAAATATCTTCCATTTATAAAGTTTTTATAATTTATGCGCGTATTAAATATAGAAACAAAAGGGTATCTTGGTAAAAAAATAAAAGTTGCAGGATGGGTCAATTCAAGAAGAGATCACGGAAAAATTGTTTTTTTGGATTTAAGAGATAAAAGTGGGGTTTTGCAAGTAGTTGCACACTCAAAAATAGCAGAAGGAATAAAAGAAGAAGATGTTTTGGAAGTGGAGGGGGAAGTAAAAGAAAGACCAAAAGAAATGATAAATCCGAAATTGGAGACTGGAAATGTGGAATTGAAAGCAGAAAAAATTAAAATTTTAGTAAAATCTCAAAAATTACCATTTGATATCAAAAGTTTAAAACTTTCTTTACCAAAACTTTTGGATTTTAGACCCTTAACTTTACGGAACGAAAAGCAAAGGGCAATTTTTAGGGTCCAAAGAGAAATTATTGATAGTTTTAGAAAAACAATGAAAAATCTTGGATTTTTTGAATTTGAAGCTCCAACCATCGTAGCATCGGCAACTGAAGGAGGAGCTGAGGTTTTCCATGTTGACTATTTTGATAAAGATGCTTATTTGGCTCAATCTCCTCAGTTATACAAGCAAATTTTGGTTTCGGTTTTTGAAAGAGTTTTCACGGTTTGCAAAGCTTTCAGGGCAGAACCTTCAATTACTACTCGTCACTTAACAGAGTATATTTCTTTGGATTGCGAAATGGGATTTATTGAATCTTGGGAAGATTTAATGGAAACTTGTGAAATTGTGGTCAAAAATATTTTTTCTGATGTTGAAAGAAATTGTAAAAAAGAGCTTGAAATGTGGGGAGCAAAAATTCCAGAGATAAAAGGGAAAATACCAAGGCTAAAACTTAGGGAAGCTCAAGAAATAATTTTAAAAAGAACGGGGAAAGATAAAAGAGAAAACCCTGATCTAGATCCAGAAGATGAAAGAGAAATTTGCAACTATGCAAAAGAGAAATTCAATTGTGAATTAGTTTTTATTACTCATTTCCCAACCTCAAAGAGACCATTTTATACTTTTGAAGACCCAGAGAACTCAGAATATACTTTGAGCTTTGATCTTTTGTTCAGAGGTTTAGAAATTGTAACGGGGGGGCAAAGGATTAACGATTACAAATATTTAGTCAAAAAAATGAAAAGGTTCAAACTTGACCCAAAAAATTTTAAATATTACCTTCAGGCTTTCAAATACGGAATGCCCCCTGAAGGAGGTTTTGCAATTGGCGCGGAAAGAATAACAAAACAGATTCTAGGCTTAGAAAACATCAGAGAAGCTTCTTTATTCCCGAGAGATTTACAAAGAGTCGATATTAGATTAAAAAAGAAAAAATGAGAAAAAATTTGTTTATATTTTGTTTTGGAATTTTCCTTGGTGGATTTTTAACTTATTTCTTAAATTTTTCACAAACGAAACTAGAAAATTTTTTTACTGCTCAAATTACAAAACCACTAGAAGAAATAAATTTTGTAAAAATTGAAAGACAAAAAAAATCTCTACCAGATTTAGAAGTCAAAGCAGTGATCTCTTTGAGATTGAACCCAAAAAAGAAAATATCAGAGAAGGTTTTGTATTCAAAAAATGAAGATGAAATTTTGCCAATTGCCTCTTTAACAAAATTAATGACTGCTTTAGTTGTAATTGAAGACCCAGAAAATTATCCTCTTAATAAAGAGGTTAAAATTTCAAGAGAGGCAGCTTTTCAAATTGATGTCCCGGAATATGGAAATCTGAAACCTGGAGAAAGAAAAACAATTTATGATCTTTTAAATTTCATGCTCTTTTTCTCGAGCAACGACGCAGCGTTTGCATTAGCAGAACAAATCGATGTTAAAAATTTCGTAAATAGAATGAATCAGAAGGCAAAAGAAATTGGTTTGGAAAATACTTATTTTTCAAATCCTACGGGTTTGGATCCCGAAAATTTAAAATGGAGTTTGGAAAATAAAGACCATTTTAATTATTCAACTGCCAGAGATTTGGTTTTGCTTGGGAAGTATATTCTCAAAAATTATCCTCTAATATTTGAATTCTCTAATCTGAAAAATAAAATTCAGCTTTTGGAAAATCAATATCTAATCGGAATGAAAACTGGCTATACTAATGAAGCTGGCGGTTGTATTTTTTTAGTTTTTTCAAATGACAAGGGTGATTATTTCTTAAACGTAATCTTAGGTGCGAAATCGAGAGAAGAAAGGTTTTTGCAAATGCAAAAATTGGTAGATTGGATTAATGGAAAAATTTGATTTTGCTTTTGCGGTTGTTAAAGTTTTGTTTTTTTCTGGAGTAACTGCTACTCTTTCTTTAGCTTTTGCTCCAATTTTAATTAAGTTTTTAAACAAAATTAAGTTCTGGAAAAAGAAGGCTAGAGAAAGTGCAATCTCAGGAGAAAAAGCAGAGATTTTTTATTCATTGCATAAAGAAAGGGAGGTTTCTGTACCAAGGGGCGGAGGACTATTAATCTGGAGTTCATTGGTTTTTGTTATTTTTTTGACTTTTATTTTAGCAAAAATTACTGGAATTTGGTGGCTAGAGAAATTGAATTTTCTATCAAGAAAGGAAACTTGGCTTCCTCTATTTGCATTAGTTTCAGCATCGATTATTGGATTGATTGATGATATACTAGTTGTCTTTGGAAAAGGAAAATATCTTGGTGGAGGAATGAGTTTTTGGAGAAGGTTTTTAATTATTTCTTTAATTGGATTAATCGGTGGTTGGTGGTTTTATTATAAATTAGGATGGAACCAGGTCCATATTCCTTTATTGTTTAATTTTCCAGCTGGTATTGATATCAATATCGGTCCTTGGATAATTCTTCTTTTTGTAATTGTTACTTTAGCTTGCTGGGCAGGGGGAATAGTTGATGGTTTGGATGGTTTAGCTGGTGGAGTTTTTGCTTCAATTTTTGGTGCCTTTTCAATTTTGGCATTTTCTCAGGGAAAAATAGATTTAGCAACTTTTTGTGGATCGATCGTTGGCGCTCTTTTTGCATTTTTATGGTATAACATTCCACCAGCAAGGTTTTACATGGGAGAAACCGGTGTGATGGGATTGACTGTCACCATAGCTGTAGTTTCTTTTTTGACAGATTCAGTTTTGGTTTTACCAATCATCGGTGGGATTTTGGTAATAGAAGTTGGCTCTGTAATTTTACAGCTTTTATCGAAAAAAATTAGAAAAAAGAAAATTTGGTTGTCCACTCCAATTCATCACCATTTGGAAGCTAAAGGTTGGCCTCCATATCAAATAGTGATGAGATTTTGGGTTTTATCTTTTGTTTTTGCAATTTTGGGAGTGGCAATTAGGCTTTTAAGATGATCGCAAAAACTTTAAGAAAAAAATATCCAAAATTTGTTTTTAATTCATTTGATTTCAAATTGAAAAAGAAGGGGCTTGAGATTTTTTTTAATTTTAAAATAGAACCTAATATTCGATTTTCCCCAAAAGTTTTGATTGAAGGGATTAGAGAAAGAGAAATTAAAAGAGTAGGAGAGAGAGCGTTGAAAAATTTAATATTCAATCTAGGAATAATTGAAATTTTGAGTTATTGGAAAGCAACTTGCTCTCCAAAGATTGAAATTTTAGCAGGGGCTTTAAACAAAGAACAAATTAAATGGTGGAAAGAGCTGATTTTGAAAGGAATGGGACAATTCTTCTTTGAAAACAAAATCAATTTTTTAGAAAAAAATTTCTTAAAAATTGAAGGCTTTGGAGAAAAATTTGAAAGATTTGAAGGAAGATTGAATGAAAACAGAATTTTGGTTCCAGTAGGTGGGGGGAAAGATTCTGTAGTGACTATTGAATATTTAAAGAAAATGAAAAAAGATTTGATTTTGTTTTGTTTGAACCCAAACAAAAACCAAAAGAAAATAATTAAAATTTCTGGAGTCAAAAAAAGAATTTTTGTTAAAAGAGAGATAGACAAAAAACTTTTGATGCTAAATCAAAGAGGATTTTTAAATGGTCATACTCCATTTACTGCTTATTTGTGTTTTTTATCGGTTTTAGTTGCTGTTTTGAAAAATTGTAAGTTTATTGCTTTTTCAAATGAAAAAAGTTCAAACGAAGGTAACCTGAAATATCTTGGAAGAATCATTAACCATCAATACTCAAAGAGTGAAGATTTTGAAAAAAAGTTCAGATTTTATTCAAAAAAATATTTAGCAAAAAACGTAGAATGCTTTTCTTTATTAAGAAATCTTTATGAACTTGAAATTTCAGCTTTATTTTCCCAATTTCCTCAATATTTCAACGCTTTCTTGAGTTGCAATGTCGCTTTCCAAACAAAATCTGGAACAAAAAAACCGATTAAGAAGTGGTGCGGTGAGTGTCCAAAGTGTCTTTTTGTTTTTACTTCTCTTTATCCTTTTATCGGGGAAAAAGTAATGAAAATTTTTGGGAAAAACCTTTTTGAAGATAAAAATTTACTTCCTTTAATGTTCCAGTTAATAGGGAAGAAAAAATTCAAACCATTTGAATGCGTTGGGACAAAAAAAGAAAGTTTTTTAGCTTTTAAACTTTCGCTTGAAAGATGGAAGAGAGAAAATCAAAAATTGCCTTTTTTGCTCAAAAAATTTTCCTCTTTGCTATAATCTAATATGAAATTGGAAGAATTAAAAAATAAAAAAATTTTAATTTTGGGGCTTGGAAAGGAAGGAAAAGATACTTTTGAATTTTTGAGTAAAATTTTTCCAGGAAAAATCATTGGAATTGCTGATCAGAATCCAAATTGCAAATTGCAGGCTACAGACCGAAAACTCAAGAGAGTTAAATGGTATTTAGGAAAAAGTTATTTGAAGGCATTAAAAAATTATGATGTTATTATCAAATCGCCAGGAGTTCCGATTCATCTGCCAGAAGTTGAAAGAGCTTATAAAGAAGAGAAAATTACTTCTCAAACTGAAATTTTTCTTCAAAATTGCAAATGTAAAGTTGTTGGAATAACAGGAACCAAAGGAAAAAGCACCACTGCGAGTTTAATATACAAGGTTTTGAAGGAAGGAGGGTTAAAAGTCCATCTAGTAGGTAACATAGGGAAACCGGTTCTAAATTATCTAATCTCTCAAAGAGAGGATGAAATTTTCGTTTATGAGCTGTCCTCTCACCAACTTTATAATTTAAAAATCTCTCCTCATGTCGCTGTTTTTCTAAACATTTATCCTGAGCACTTGGATTATTACAAAGATTTTAAGGAATATTTAATGGCAAAGGCAAATATTACTCTTTGGCAAAGAAAAAACGATTTTTTGATTTATAATTTCAAAGATAAAAACGTAAGGGAAATTGCAAAAAAAACAAAAGCAAAAAAAATCCCAATAAAAGATTATTCCAAAATGCTCAAGGATATTGGAATAAAGAAAATTCCTTTTTATGGGGAATTTTATGGATTAAACATTGCTTGTGCAATTGAGGTTGGAAAAATTTTTGGAGTCAAAAAAGAAAAAATTAAAAGAGCAATTGAAAAATTTAACCCCTTGCCTCATAGATTAGAGTATGTTGGAAAATTCAAGGGAATTGAATTTTTCAACGATTCTCTTTCAACAATTCCTCAAACTACCATTTTTGCCCTTAAAACTCTTGGTGAAAGGGTTCAAACTTTAATTTTAGGAGGATATGATAGGGGATTGAATTTTAAAGAATTGGTAAAAGAAGTTTTAAAAATGAAAGTTAAAAATTTGATTTTGTTCCCCGAAACTGGGGAAAAAATTTGGCGAGAGATTTTGAATCAAGTGAAGAACGGTTCTGAACTACCAAAGGCAATCTTAGTTCAAAACATGAAAGATGCTGTAAAAACCGCTTTTAAAATTACAGAAAAAAGAAGAATATGTCTTTTGTCTCCTGCGTCACCTTCTTTTGGAATTTTCAAAGATTATAAGGAAAGGGGGGATTTATTTAAAAAGTATGTAAAATATTATGGGAAAAAATCTTGTGGGGAAAAATCCTGACCTTTTCCTTTTAAGTATTTTTCTCTTTATTTTGATAGGGAATTTTCTAATTTTAGCTAGTGTCTCTGCGCCAATTTCTCAAGAAAAATACGGTGAAAGTTTTTATTATTTTCGCCATCAGATAATTTATGGGTTAATTCCTGGCGTAATTTTACTTTTGTTTTTTTATAAAATTGATTTAAATTTATTAAAAAAATACTCTCCAATTTTTCTCTTAATTACCTTGGTTTTTACCGCATTGGTATTTATCCCAGGAATCGGAATAACAATTAGGGGTGGAACAAGATGGATAGGTTTTGGTCCTTTTTCATTCCAGCCATCTGAATTTTTAAAGCTGGCTTTCATTGTTTATTTAGCAGCTTGGCTTGAAACGCGGACCAAAAAGAAAACTAAAAATTTTAACCAAACTCTTGTTGCTTTTTTAATTATTCTCTCTTTAATAGGAATTTTTCTTCTTGCTCAGCCTGACGTTTCTACATTTGGAATAATTTTTGCAACTGCTTTAGTAATGTTTTTTTTGGCAAAAACTCCAATGTGGCAAACTTTTTCAATCTTGGTTTTGGCAATTTTGCTCCTCATCCCTTTAATAAAAACTTCTACATATCGAATGCATAGAATTTTAACATTTTTAAATCCAGACCTTGACCCTTTAGGCATAGGTTATCAAATAAAACAGGTTTTAATCGCTATTGGTTCTGGAAAATTATTTGGTTTGGGTTTTGGTCTTTCACAACAGAAATTTGGATTTTTACCTCAATCTTTTTCAGATGCAATTTTTGCAGTATTCGCTGAAGAATCTGGTTTTTTGGGATGCTTGTTTTTAATTATCTTGTATTTGATGTTTTTTTGGAAATCATTTAAGATTGGAAAAGAAAGACAGAACGAGTTTGAACGACTTTTGGTTTTTGGAATTTCGTTCTGGATTTGTTTTCAAACTTTTCTTAATATTGGAGCAATGACAAGAATTTTACCACTTACCGGAATTCCATTTCCTTTTTTGAGTTATGGGGGATCTCATCTGATTTCTGAGATGGCGGCGGTCGGTATTTTATTAAAAATTTCAAAATCATGAAAATAGTATTCACTGGAGGAGGAACAGGTGGGCATATTTTTCCAATTATTGCAATAATTAGAGAGCTCAAAAAAATTGCAGGTGAAAAATTTGAAATTTTTTATATTGGCCCAAAAGACGAAATTGCCCAAATTTATCTTTCATACGAAAATATCAAAATTAAATGGATAATTTGTGGAAAGTTTAGGAGATATTTAAATTTTCAAAGTTTTTTTCAAAACATAGTTGATTTGTTTAAAATATCAATTGGAGTAGCTCAGGCTTTTTTCCATCTTTTTCTGATTAATCCCGATTTAATTTTTTCAAAAGGGGGGTATGGGTCTTTTCCCGCGGTAATTGCAGGGTGGATTTTGAGAATTCCAATTTTCCTTCACGAGTCTGATGTAGTTCCAGGCTTGGCAAACAGAATTTTAGCAAGGTTTGCCTTGGAAATTTTTGTTTCATTTCCAAAAACTCTTTATTTTCCTCTAGACAGAGTTATAGTTGTCGGAAACCCAATAAGGACTGAGTTATTAAATGGAAATAGAGAAGAAGGAAAACAGTATTTTAAAATCACAGGAGAAAAACCGGTAATTTTAATCTTAGGAGGTTCTCAAGGAGCTCAAAGAATAAATGAAAAAATTTTAACAATTTTAAACAACCTTTTAGAAAATTTCGAATTAATTCATCAAACTGGGGTAAAAAATTTCAAACAAGTAGAGGCCGAGGCTAACGCAATCATAGAAGAAGAGTTAAAAAAATATTATCACCCTGTTCCATTTTTAAAAGAAGAGGAATTGAAGAAAGCCTATGCTGTATGTGATCTGGTAGTTGCCAGATCGGGATCTGGAACGATTTTTGAAATTGCTGCATTAGCCAAACCTTCAATTTTAATTCCTCTTCCTGAATCAGCTCAAGATCATCAAGTAAAAAATGCCTATTCTTATTTTGAGCATAAAGCAACTATTGTGATTGAAGAAAAGAATTTCACTCCAGGTTTTTTCCTTGAAAGGCTCAAAGCTCTTTTTGAGAACAAAGAAGAATTGGAAACCATGATAAAAGCAGCTAAAGATTTTGCGCGGCCTTTAGCGGCAAAAGTAATTGCTTATTATATTTTTGAATTTTTAAAAAGATAGCGATAAAATTTAAGTAATGAACTCTGAATTTAAATTTATCCAGCCTGGAGAGGTACGAGTAAGATTCGCTCCTTCCCCAACAGGCTTTTTACACATTGGTAGTGCGAGAACTGCTCTTTTTAACTTTCTTTTTGCCAAAAAAAATAATGGATTTTTTATATTAAGAATAGAGGATACAGATAAAGAAAGAACTCGATTGGAATATGAACAAGATATTATTGAAAATTTAAAATGGTTAGGGATTGAATGGGACGAAGGTCCTGATATAGGAGGGAAGCACGGTCCTTATAGACAGTCTCAAAGAGGAGAAATTTATGAAAAATATTTAAAAAAACTTCTTGAAGAAGGGAAGGCATATTATTGCTTTTGCTCCCCAGAAGAATTAGAAGCAGAAAGGCAATATCTTTTATCAATCGGCCAACCTCCAAAATATTCTGGTAAATGTCGAAACTTACCAAAGGAAATAGTTGAAAAATATAAAAAAGAGAGAAAACCTTTTGTAATCAGATTTAAAGTTCCTCCTAAAAAAGTATGGTTTAATGATCTAATTAGAGGAAAGATTGAGTTTGATATGTCATTAAGCGGTGATTTTGTCATTGCGAAAGGTTTTGATTCACCACTTTATAATTTTGCCTGTGTAGTTGATGATTTTGAAATGAGAATTTCTCATGTCATAAGGGCTGAAGATCATATTTCAAACACTCCAAAACAAATCTTACTTCAAGAAGCCTTAGGATTTCCAACGCCTTATTATGCTCATATTCCTTTAATCTTAGGACCTGATAGATCTAAACTTTCAAAAAGACATGGAGCCACTTCAATTTCAGAATATAAAAAAATGGGATACTTACCAGAAGCTCTGGTGAATTTTATGGCACTACTTGGGTGGAATCCTGGTGACAGCAGAGAATTTTTTTCAATGTCGTCTTTAATAAAAGAATTTTCTTTAGAGAATGTTCAAAAATCGCCAGCAGTTTTTAATATAAAAAAATTGGACTTTTTAAATGGATTTTACATAAGACAGAAGCCTTTAGAAAAACTTACAGAATTATGTGTCTTTTATTTAATCGAAGCGGGGTTAATAAAAGTTGAATTCGCTGAATCTCAATATCCTCCTGCCTATGGTGCAAAAGAAATTGTGCCAGTTTATAAAATCTCAGAGACTGGTGAAGAGATAAATATTGAAACTATAAAAAAGATTGTTGAAATTTATCAACAAAGATTGAAGAGGCTGTCGGAGATCGTTGAATTAACTGATTTTTTCTTCAAAAAAGAACTAACTTACGAAAAAAATCTATTAAAATGGAAAGATATGAACGACGAAGAAGTTTTAAAAGCTCTTGACAGATTAGAGAATGTATTACATAAAATAAAAGAATGGGATAGAAAGAAACTAGAAGAGACCTTAATGGAAGAAGCTAGGAAATTTTCAGAAGATATTGGTAAAGAAGCAGGGGATAGGGGATATTTGCTTTGGCCGTTTAGAGTGGCTTTAACAGGGAAAAAAGCCTCGGCAGGTCCCTTTGAAATTGCCGAAATTTTAGAAAAAGAAAAAACCATACTCAGAATAAAAAGGGCAAAAGAATTAATTAAATCATCGTGAAAAAAATAATTTGCGCTTTATTAATTTCTTTTTGGTCGTTTATTTTAACTTTTGAAACCTTGGCAGTAATAAAAGAGAGGAGTAGTGAAGGGGTTCTTAATAAGCTTGATAAATTTTTGTTAATACTAGAAAAAAAATGGAAAGAAGAAGTTCTTCCTGTATTCGAAAAACTATGGAGTTGGTTTAAAGAAAATATCTGGAAAAAAATTCTTTACTTATTAAAATCGGAATACGAAAAAAGAAAAGATGAAATTAAACATGAATTTAAAAGAAAGGAGAAGGAGATAAAAGGGGAAATAAAAACACAGCTTTCAAAAATAATGAATGTAATACTAGAAAGGACGTTCCCGTTTTTTAAACAATTTTTTAAAGGAGATAAAATAGAAAAACAAAATAATCTTGACAATAAAGTTTTTTCTCTTATTATAAACATATAATGTCGCATAATGTAGGTTAAACGACATGAAAGAAGAAAAACAAAAAAGGATAATCGATTACTTAAACGACTTTTTAGACTGGTTGGATGTTGAAAAGGGACTTTCATCAAAAACTCAAGAAAACTATGCAAGATTTTTGAAAAAATTTTTTGAGTGGCTAAAAATAAATAACTTGGAAAGTTTAAAACCCTATCAGCTCTCCCCCGATCACATCTACCAATACAAAACATTTCTTTCAAGGAAACTGAAAAAACCTCTGAAACAATCGACTCAGAGCTATTACTTAATTGCGCTGAGACAATTTTTGAACTTTTTTGCAGAAAAAGATATAAAATCTTTGCCACCAGAAAAAGTAAAGTTGCCAAAGAAAAAAACTGAAAAAGTAATCCATTTTTTAACTTTAGAACAAATTGAAAAACTCCTAGAATCTCCGGATACTTCAAACGAAATTGGTTTAAGAGATAGAGCAATTTTGGAAACTTTCTTTTCAACTGGAATGAGAGCTGGAGAATTAATTAATTTAAACAAAGAGCAAATAAAAATCAAACCTGAAACTAAAGATTTAGAAATTACAATAATTGGAAAGGGACAAAGACCGAGAACTGTTTATTTATCAGAAAGAGCAGTTTTTTGGTTGAGAAAATATTTAGAAACAAGAAAAGACAGAGAAAAAGCTCTTTTTATAAACTATCGAGGAAAAAAACCAGGAACAAGATTAACCATTAGAAGTTTAGAAAGAATAGTTAAAAAATATGCGATTTTGGCTGGTCTTCCCCTCGCTACAGTCTGCCACACTTTAAGACATTCTTTTGCGACCGACCTTTTGAGGAAGGGAGTAGATTTAAGAATCGTCCAAGAATTTTTGGGACATAAAAATATCTCAACTACTCAAATTTACACTCATGTAACTAGACCCCAATTAAGAGAAATCCATAAAAAATATCACGGAATAAAATAAATGTCGCTTAATCTTTGTTATAAAACACAGCGATCGTCAAAATTTATAACGGGTTGGAATTAAAAAATCGCCATCGATTTTAAAACTTGTTAATAAGGAATAAGGAAAACTGAGTCCAAGAAGATAAACTATTTTTTTTGATAGCTTCGAAGAGATAACATTTGGAAAGAAAAAAAATTTTGCTTCCTTTTGGTATTTAAAAAAATTTGGAAAGTTTTTCAAAAGCAAGTTAGCTGATATCAAACTCCATATCACTCCTCCCCCACTCCAAGGTTTTGTCAGCCCTGTAGAATCTCCGCAAAGGGTGATTTTTTCATTTTTTGGAATAATAAACCCTTGAGGAATGATCGCAGATTCTATTTTTTCTAACTTCAAATTTTGTTTTTCTAAAAAATCATTAAAAATTTCTTTTGCTATCTTTGGCTCTTCCATTATCCCCCACTCTGTCTCTTTTCCTCTTGGAATTTTCCATAAAAAACCATTTTTTGTTGACCAAACTTCTGCAAAGTTTGAAAAATTTTCTTTTTTTTCAATACCTTTAATTCCCAAATAAAATTTTGGTTTTGGCAATTTTAAAAAATCTCGAACGATAGAGTTTGCTCCATCACAACCAACAATCCTATCAAATTCCTTTGAAAATTTCCCAAGATCAGAATGGGAAATATTTTTATTGAAAAAAATTTTTGCTCCAGAACTTTCTGCTAAATTTTTCAACAAAGTCTCAATTTCTGGACGATCGCAAACAAAAAACCTTTTCTTGAAATAAAGGTAAATTGTCTTTTTAGGGAAATTGATTTTACAAAAATTTATTTCGTTCTTCGCTAGTTTTTTGCTTTCTGGTATGAATTCAAAAATCCTTTCAGAAAAAAGACCAGAGCAAACTTTTCCTCCTACTTTTTCTTTCTTTTCAAAAACAAAAACTTCATTTTCCCTTTCTGAAAGTTTCCAAGCCAAATAAAGGCCCGAGACTGAAGCTCCAATGATTGCTACTTTCATATTCAATTTCAATTGGTTGTTTTTGTTCTTGCTTGGCAGTAATATAACCTATTGCAAAAGAAAGTAAAGAAATCAAAATTACTCCGCTTGCTAAAATTATTTCCTCCCAATGATTTTTTATAAATTCTTTGATCTTTTCAAGCATGCTCTGATAAATTCTCTAAACAGAGGATGAGGTCTTAAAGGTCTTGATTTAAATTCTGGGTGGAATTGAGTAGCAACAAAAAAGGGGTGATCTTTTAATTCAATAATTTCAACTAAATCCCTTTCTGGATTGATCCCTGCCATTACCATTCCTCTTTTCTCTAAAATTCCTCTAAATTCATTATTCAATTCGTACCTGTGTCTGTGTCTTTCAAAAACAATTTCTTGTTTATATGCCAAATAACTTTTAGTTCCTTTTTTAATTTGACATTTGTAATCTCCAAGCCTCATTGTGCCTCCGTATTTTTTTTCTTTCAAAAGAACTTTTTGCTCTGGCATCACATCAATGACTGGATATTTGGTCTTTTGATTAAATTCAGTAGAATTTGCTCCTCTTAAGCCACAAACGTTTCTTGCAAATTCAATAATCGCAAGTTGCATTCCAAGACAAAGACCCAAATAAGGAATTTTATTCTTTCTACAAAACTCAATTGCTCTTATTTTTCCTTCTACTCCCCTACTCCCAAACCCTCCTGGAACAATAATTCCAGCAAAATTTTCTAATTCTCTAACATTTCTTGGATGTTTCTCATACTCTTCTGCATCTAACCATTGAATTTCTGGTTTTCTTTTGAAATACCAGCAGGCATGTTTGATTGCTTCAATTACTGAAATGTAAGAATCTATCAAAATAAATTTTCCAATTTTGAAATATTTTCCACAGACGCCAATTTTTAATTCTTTTTTTGAACTTTTAATTCTCTTTATTAGAGTCTCCCATTCTTTCAAATCAGTTTTTCTAGGTTTCATTCCGAGTTCTTTCAAAATTTTATTTCCCAAACTTTCTCTTTCAAAATTGAGAGGAATCTCATAAAGAAACTCAATATCCGGAGCTGAAATTACATTCTCTGGTTTAATATTGCAAAAAAGAGAAATTTTTCTTTTTCTTGGTTCGTCTAAGAGAGTTTTTGATCTTGCTAAAATAAAATTTGGTTGGATTCCTGCCTCGTTCAATAATCTTGCAGCAGTCTGAGTTGGTTTTGTTTTCATTTCGCCTAACATTTCAGGAATCGGCAAATAAGATACCAAAATAAAAATAACCCTCTTTGGGTTTTCCAATTTCATTTGTCTTGCTGCTTCTAAAAATAAAAGGTTTTGATACTCACCGACGGTTCCTCCAATTTCAACTAAAACAAAATCTGCTTTTTTACCCAACTCCTTAATTCTCGAAATTATTTCATTGGTTACGTGAGGAATAATTTCAACACACTTTCCTCCAAACTCAAAATTTCTTTCTTTATTCAGCACACTCCAATACACTTGGCCTGAGGTCAAATAGTTTTTTCTTTCTAACTCTTGATCTAAAAACCTTTCATAAATTCCAATATCTTGATCTGTTTCTATTCCATCTCTTGTTACAAAGACTTCACCATGTTCTAAAGGATTCATCGTTCCTGCGTCAATGTTCAAATAAGGATCAATTTTCATTGGTTCTACCGAAAATCCTTTAGATTTTAAAATCAGACCGATCGAGGCGGTTGCAGTTCCCTTTCCGATTCCAGACATCACTCCTCCGCAAACGAAAATGTACCTTGCAGCCATTATTTTTCTTCGACTACAATCACTTTAATTTCTGCTTCTAAATTGTGAGGGAATTTAATTTTTACTGGAAATTCGCCCAATTCCTTTATCGGAGAGTCCAATAAAATTTGATTCTTTTTAATTTCAAATCCTTCTTCTTTAAGCTTTTCATAAATCTTTTGAACAGTGATCGATTCAAAGAATTGTCCGTTCTCCCCTACTTTTACTGGAATTATTATTTCTTGTCCATCGATCGCTGAAGCAGCTTCCTGTACTTTCTTTAATTCCTCTTCTGCTTTCTTTTCTTCTTTTTCTTTTTGCTTTTCCAACCACTGCAAATTCTTCTCATTGGCAACTTTTGCCAATTTTCTTGGAATTAAATAGTTCCTTGCATAACCATCTGAAACTTCTTTTATTTCGTATTTCTTTCCTAAATTTTCAATATCTTTTAACAAAATTACCTTCATAGAATTTTTTATATCAAAGGCTCTTTAGAATTTCAATTGCTCTTTCTAATTGCAAATCCCTTTCTTCATCTTCTGGAATTTTAACAACTTCATCAGGATCCAAACCAACGTCTGAAATCAGCTTTCCTTGTGGTGTCAACCACTTCGCAATGGTTATTTTTAAAGATCCTTCTCTTAATCTTTCTAATTCTTGAACAGAGCCCTTACCAAAAGATTTTTCTCCAATTAATAATATACCAAGATTGTCCCTTAAGGCTCCAGCTAAAATTTCAGCGCCAGATGCCGTTCCTTCGTTTATTAAAACGACAATTTTATAATCTGAAAAATAAGAAGGACCTTCACTTTTGTATTCTTTTCTTTCACCATTTCCAAAGTCTTCAATCACTACCACTTTTCCTTTTTCTAAAAACCAACCTGCAATATCCTTTGCAACCTCCAAATATCCTCCAGGATTGTCCCTTAAGTCCAAAATCATTTTCCGAGGTGGTAATCTCAAAATTTCAATTGCAGCTTTTGCAAAATCTAAAGATGCTTTTTCTGTAAAGTGATAAATTTTAATATAAATTATTCCATCTTTCTCTTCCCATCTCAAAGAAGGAATTTGAATTACATCTCTTACTATTTCAATTTCTTTCTCTTTTTCCCACCCTTCCCTATATATCGTTAATTTCACTTTTGTTCCTTTCGGACCTCTAATCATCGAAACAGCCTGCTCTAAGGTTAAATCAACAGTTGGAGTACCGTTTATTTTTAAAATTTTATCTCCTGCTTTCAAACCTGCTCTAAAAGCTGGAGTTCCCTCCAAAGGAGCAATAACTTGCAATTGTCCTTTTTTGATTCCAATCTCAATCCCTATTCCTTCAAAAGTTCCTTTGACATCTTCGATGAATCTTTTTGTCTCTTCTGGCGTTAAAAAAATAGTGTAAGGATCTCCTAAAGATTTCACCATTCCAGAAATTGCACCATAGATTATCTGTCTTGGATCAATTCTTGATTTGTCAACAAACTTTTCCTGAAGTTTATAATAAGCCTCCCAAAAAAGCGAAAAATCAATTTCTTCTGGTGGACAAATTTTGCATTGAGATTTACCAACTAAAAACCCACTATAAAAAATTCCACCCAAAAAAATTCCAACTAAAAAACTGAAAGTTAATTTTTTACTTAAAGACATTCTTTTATTGTAGCAGAATTTTTTTAAATTTAAAAGGATTTAAATTACGTCTCTTTTTTTCTAACCTGAAGTTTTTTTCTAATTAAGAACGCAGTTACAATTACGCTAACTATGATTAAAATTAAAACAATTGAAATTTGAATGATTTTCTTGGGGTGTAATTCTTTCTTGGGTCGAACTGTTTCTTTTTCTTTTATTTTTTCTGGATAGAAAGTAGCAATTGTTTCGTTTCCTGCTCTATCCACTGCTTTGACTTTTATTTCTTCATCCAAATTCTGATTTTCTAACAAATAAGGACTTTTTGCTATTTTCCATTCTCTTTCTCCTTCTTTTACCATGTAATAATCAACTCCGGTTTCTTTATCAGTGGTATAAAAAACTATAAAATATTTTCCATCAAAAATGGCAGGATCTCTCTGAATTTGAATTTCAAAAGGTTCTGGGGGGGTAGTATCATTTAACAATTTTTCTCGCCACTCATTTAACCCTTTGCCAGAGGTGGGTAAAATTTTGATTTTTGAATCTTGAAGAGTAAGTCTTGCTAAAGTTCCTCTACCATCATTTAGAAAAACTTGAGAAGTGTTTAAAATTTTAATTTCTGCAATTTTTTCTTCAACTTCTCCTACTATCATTGAAGGTATAAAAAACCTAATTTCACCAATCACATTTGTCATCCCCGGATCTCCTGGAATTCTTCCACAATAACCACCTGGAATTCCTCCAGAAAAAGAAATTTTTCCAGTTTCATTGATTTTTTTAGTATCTAAACTTGATGGTCTTTCAACCCAGATTGTAACGATTGAATCTCCAAAATCTGCTCCTTCAAAGATTAAGGTATCATTTGGAAAACTTAAATCAACTGAAATTGTGTTAATACATTCTCCTTCCGGATCAATCCTGATTTTAATACCAAAATGATCCTTAAGACCGTATTCACCTTCTTTGGGATCTAAATATAAAACAGCACCAAAAATAAATGATGGTAAAACTGAAAACAACAAACAAAAAGCCAAAATTTTTAATTTAAGGTGTGGAATTTGGAATTTGGAATTTGGAATTTTCATTTTATCCTGTCCAATAATACATCATTATACTAAAATCGACTAAATTCACTATTCCATCTTGGTTTTGGTCTGCACAAGGATTGTTAGTCCCCCAATAGTAAAGTAAAATTGAAAAGTCGATTAAATTTACTTTCCCATCTTGGTTTAAATCAGCACCAGGACAAATTCCAACTGGTGGCTTTTTCCCAACATAGAAAGTAACAAATCTGCTAAAACTGCTTACCACCGTTGCTCCTTCTATTATTGTTTTGAATTGGGATTTGGCTGTGTGCATTGATTCATCTTCTAAAGGAGAAGTATCAAAGAAAAGGTCCCATTCTCCTTTTTCTGTAGAAGTGGTTTCTTGGATTATTTCAGCTGGCGAGGCAATGTAAACTGGAACTTTAGCTTCTGGAATAGTTTGACCGAATATTTTTAGTATTTCCCCTCTTTTTACAACATTTTTATCTACCCCAATAGTGGGTGGTAAATATGCTCCTCTAACAGTCGTCACAGCATTTGGCATTACTTCAAAGGTTAAAGTATATAAAATTGATCTCAGTCCAAATTTATCATCTGCCCAAAAACTTAAGGTATTAATCCCTGGAGTAATATCTGTTGTTTGCCAGGAAAAATTTGCTTTTGAATCGGTTCTTACTCTGGCGATTTCCTTTCCATCTTTTAAAATTCTCACTTCAGTATCGGGATAGGCTTTCCCCAAAACAATTAAGGTAGTGGGTCCCAAAGGTCTCATTGCTCCTCCAGGATATCCCCCACCCCCTGCCCCCATTCCTCCAGGTTCTACATAACAGTGCTCAATGGAAATTCTAGTGCAATTATCAACACAGAGTAAATATCCTCGATTATATCCGTAAGTTGCGCAAGTTTTGCCCCCGAAATTGTCTCCGTCGCAAACTTCAAAACCATCGATTCTTCCATCACCACAAACTGAAATTCCAACTATGGTAGGAACTTGTTTTTGAGCAAAGACTTTTAGAGAAAAAATTAAAAGAAAGGTTAAAATTAGAAAGAAAATTTTCAAAAATTCCTTCCATAATTTCATAAAATTATTTTTTTCCTCGTTTAAAAAAGATTCTTTTGAGTGCTTTGAAAGAAACTAAAAAGATTCCAAAAACCAAAGCGATTGCCAGAATTGAAATTAAAACTTTTTCTCTCCCCAAGATTAGAGATTCAAAAAAACTAAATCCTTTATACCCAGGAATGCTTCCTCTTTCTTTAATGTTGACCACTAATTCTCCCTCTTTAACTATTTCTTTTTCTTTGTAAATTTTATATTTTACCCAATAATTTCCCTTTGGGAGTTTTGTTTTGAAAATTGCAAAAACATTATCTGTTTTGAAAGGTAAAACTTTTCCTTCAATTTTTACACTATCTAAAGATTCCAAAATTTTTGATTTTAATATGTCGTAAATATCCAAATGAACTTTAGACGGAGTTACTGGCAAATTTCCCACATTTTCAATTGTCATTTTCATTACCAATTTTCCAGGAATGAAAAAGAAAAACCATTTGTAGCCTTCTTCTAAATCTAAAAATTCAACTGCCCTAACGATAAAGCTAAAAATTTTTCTTTCAGTAACGTTCAAATCAACTTCAACTCTAGCTCCAAGAGCAATTCCAACTTGACCTGGTTGTATTTCTTTTGGTTCAACTGTAATTCGCATAAAACCAGTGTACCTTCCATACGGTGCATCGTTTGGAACTTGCACACTAACTATTATCGGAACTGCTTTTTCTCCTTTTGGCAAAATAAAAGAGGTTCCCTTGTCGATTTTTATCCAATTGTCTGCGCCTGGAACGTTAATTGTAATTGTAACTTTTGAATCCTCAACCGGATCTCCTCTTACTAAATATATTTTTTCCTCAAAATAGGAACCTCTTGTTAGATTTTCGTTACGCAAAAATGGAGGGGAAATTCCAAAACCAGCAAAAGCTGTTTGGTAAAAAAACAATAAAAATAATATTAATAACCCAATTTTTCCCCAATTTTCTTGGGAAGTCATTTCTGGTTAAAAATGATAAAAACTTTAGCTTACCAAGCGCTGGAAGTGCTCATTCTGGCAAAGAAGTAATTCAATCCAGTGTAAAGTCCTCTTGCTTGTTCAGTTTCAACCTTTATTTTCCAATAAGTCGGTTTTGATGCTGGAGTGGTACTCGTACTTTTTGGACATTCTAACTGACAATAAACCGGAGTCGTGCTTGCAGACAAAAAGTTCTGATAAGTGCTAGTTGGTGCGCCCCACTCAGTTCCAGAAGTTAAATACCAATACTGTCTGTCCACGGAAATTGTGCTATTCCCACAATTCCCTGGTTGGCTACATAGCATTGGATTTCCTCCTAAATCTTGATCTAAACCAGTATTGCCAGTAGCTTTAATAGTTGTCGTTTGTTCTTCTGATGGTTCTCCTGGGATAACGCTTCCATAATTAATTGCAGATTCTTCAATAGCTAAGGCTAAAAATGCATCCAATTCAATTTCGCCACCTTCTACTAGATCGGAAGATGCTCCATCATCATCTATAGCTTTAATTGAGGCTTTCCAAACATCACTTTCCCAAGGAGTTGAGGTTACAGTCGGATCTGCATGATACCAGAGAGTAAAAGTTGTCGTTGCCCAGATATAACCTTGTTCTGGCCCTGAACAAGAATCCAATTCAAAATTAGTAATTTCTGGATAACAATTGTTATTATTAGCTTCTCCAGCACTATCACAACCTGCTTGTCCAATTCCTGATCGATAAACATAAGCTAAAATATTTGAAATTTCGCTTCCGCCTCCTTCTGCCCAACAACTGTTGTTGTCGATAATTTGATATCTTATTTTGAATCCAGTGGTAGTGCCAGCCTCTGTTGTGAGAATAAGTCTGTCAGTCGCTCCGTCCCAATTGTAAATAGTGATCGTTGATGTAACTACTGTCGGGGGGACATTATTTACTGTCCATGGGCTGTTTGATCCTTGAGCGGTTCCAGTAGCAGCTAAATTGAACTCATCTATGATGAAAACATATCCATCGTAAGTTTTGTCTGGTTTTGGAATCGGAATGTTATAGCTTGCAGATGGATTTGACGTAGCAAAAGTTGAAGTTGCCAGAGTTTCCCCAACACATCCTGTTGAAGGATTAAATTCGTTTGTTGAACAAACAAAGAGTTTAATATTGTCTCCTCCCCTCAAGGTATCTGGGTCAGAAGCAACAGTCGTCCAAGTTACTGTCTGTCCTGGATTTTTTGGACTATCATTAGATACTGAAGTGAAATTTGGTCTGTGATTTACTACAAAAGGAGAACCAGAAGCACCTTCCCCTTGTGAAACAGAACTACAAAGTGGTTGTCCTTCAAAAGCATCGCAAACGAAAGCATACCACTCATAAGTTTCTGAAGTATCTGTTTCTTGAACTAAATAAGAGCAAGTTGAAGTGGTTCCTGAAGTTGTCGTTGCAGATACACACCAAGCTCCATCGTTGCAAGTTGGAGGAGCTCCTGCATTTGGAGTAACTCTGTCACTCTTGCAAACTGCCAAGAAATAATCATCAGCGTTGGCATCGGTTGCTACTGCCTTGAAGGTAACGTAAGCTCCAACATTGGTTGGAGTAGTCGTGGCTGAGACTGGATCTTCAAAAGGATAAACTGTCCACTGAGGAGCTGAATTAACAACTGTTACAGTAGTAGTGACCGTATCTGCCTTTGCTTTCTGAACATTCCATTTTCCATTAAGAACTATTGTTAAAAGCAAAAAAACTAGTAGCCCTCCAGCGATCGCTGAAAAAAGATTTTTCTTAACTTTTTCTGGCATTTGTTATTTTTAATTTGCCTCGACCTTTTTAATTTTTGTTTCTTTTTTAATTCTACCATAAATCCCGAAAAATTGTATCAATTATGAAAATCTTATTTATATCTTATCGCTTCTAAAGGATTAAGAGAAGCAGCACGTCTTGCAGGAAAAAGCCCAGTTAAAAATCCCATCACGAATGAGAACAAAATTATAAAGAGTAAAAAAGGAATTGGGAAAATAACCAATTTTATCGCAACACCTCCCATTCTAACAGCCACCAAATTTAAAAGAAAATTAATCAATTTCCCCACACTCACACCCATTATAATCCCAACCACTCCTCCACAAAAACCCATTAGAGTAGATTCTCCCAGAAACATCATCATAATGTCTTTTGAAGAGGCTCCTATGGTTCTCATTATACCAATTTCGTTCGTTCTTTCCAAAAGAGTAACTGTCATTGTGTTAAACATTCCGATTGCAGAAACAATAAGAGCTATTGCTCCAAAAAGTCCTAGGGTAAACTGAATTGCCCTGAAAACTTTGTTTGCTTGTTCTACCGTTTTTGATAGGGCAGTGACGTTGAATCCCATTTCAATGATTTTTGTTTGAATTTCGCTCAAAAATTTATTTTGAGCAACTTTTACTCTTGCTGATTCATAATAAGGAAACGAAAACTGAGAAGTTAATTCAGAAAGAGGAATGAAAACAATTGGAAGAGGATTTTCAATTACTCCCTTAACAAAGTAAGTGTAAGGCAAAGCTATCTCTTCTTTTTCTTCAGTTCCAGGTTTTGTTAAAAGAACTTTGAACTTTACAGGTTGATTTAAAATCTCTTCTGCTTGTTTGTTGAATAACTTCAACACAGTAGTAGAAACTACAACTTTATCCTTTTCTCCTTTTTTAAAAAATTCTCCATTTAAAATTTTAATACCTGCTAAGCTGAAATAATCTTCGTTAACTCCGTTTAAAGTAATATTTGTGGAAATATTTTGAAAAGAGATCAAACTAGGAAAGGCTGCTAAAGGTGAAACTCTTTCTACATTTTCAATTTTTGAAATTTCATTAATTTTTTCTTGTGTTAAAGTGACAATTTTTGAAGCAGGGTTTGTCACATTCAAACTTAAAAGAGCCTCACCAAAAATAATTCTTTCTAACATAATTTGTTGCAAACCATAACCAAAACCAACCAAAACTACGACTGCAGCAAAACCAACTCCCATACCTAAAATTGTCAAGCCAGTTCTTGTCGGTCTTGTTCTAAAAGCTCTGATTGAAAGGTTGAAAATATCTTGAGCTCTCATACTCCTTGAGCAATTAATTTTTCCAAGTAAACTGTAAATTTTTTAGCAGTATTTCTTTTAAATCCTGCGCCCCCTTTCTCAATTGGCAAATCAAGTTTTCTAAAAAATTCATCTTTTGTGATATAGCCTGCCAACCTATCCTCTATTGCTTCTTCTAATCTTTTAACCTGAATTGGTTTTACTTCTCCCTCAAATTGATCCAAAAGCGCCATCCTTAATCTTCTCACATGAATTTTTGTTTCATCTAGCTCCTCTTCCTCTAGCTTTCTTCTAAATCTTTTTACTTCGATTGATCTTTTTAATACATCCTCTAACTTTTGAATCATTTCTTGGGCTCTAGCTTGATTGAGTTCTACTCCTCCTTTGTCAAACGGGGACACTAAAAAATCATAAAGCATTTGAGTGCTCATTTTTCTTTCAACAACCAATTTCACCAATTTTTCCAATCTGTCTATTTGTTCAAAAGTGAGATCTTGAGTTAAATAATTAACAATACTTTTGACCTTTAATTCTTCTGGTGAAGCATAAGGATAAATTCTGGCTAATTTTTCAGTTTCTGAAACCAAAGATGCCCCTCTTTCGATTGGTTTTATTTGCTTTCTTTCTGGATTAATAAATTCTCTTTCGATTCTCCCGTCTCTCATGAAATAAACCCTATGAGCGTAAGCTAGATATCTTGGGTCGTGCGACACTAAAATCACTGTCTTTTTTTCTTTTTCGTTAATTTCTAAAAGAGTCTCCATTACTTTTTTTGCTGAAGCTTCATCTAAGTTTCCAACGGGTTCGTCTGCTAGTAAAATATCTGGATTATTAACCAAAGCTCTACAAATTGCCACTCTTTGCTGTTGACCGCCAGAAAGCATTGTAGGAAGTTTTTTTGCTTGTTCTGCAATTCCAAACCTTTCTAAAAGTTCCATCGCTCTTTTTCTTCTTTGGGCTGGAGGTATTCCCATGAAAATTTGGGGCAAAGCCACATTGTCTAAAACGTTCAGCGAAGGAATGAGGTTGAATTGCTGATAAATAATTCCTACAGTTTTTTGTTGGAATTTAACTAATTCTTTTGGCGGAAGTTTATAAGGATCTTGACCTCCAATGTAAAATTCTCCAAAAGTGTAAGGCAAAGCTCCCAAGATACAATAGAGCATCGTTGACTTTCCACAACCTGAAGGACCAAAGAAAACAATGTATTCTTGAGGGTAAATTTCAATGTTTACTTTTTTTAAGGCGTAATACTCGTTCGATTTCCCGTAGTTGTAATAAATTTCTAAATTTCTCGCAACGATTAATGGTTCTGGCATATTTTTAGAATCTGATTTTCTTTACCCAACCAAAAGTTGCTTCAAGGTTTTCAATAATGATATCTAAAATACTTTTTTCTCTGGTCGGTGTCAAAAGAGTAAAATAATCTGATTTTCCTTCATTTTGGGCTCTATCTTTGCATTTTATCCAAAATTTATAAGTTGTATTTGGAGCAAATTCGGTGATCACTTGAATGTGTTTTTGAGAATATTCAGTTTCTGGTGGTAAAGCAATCTCTGGAACCCCCTCTGCCAATCCTTCTTGATAGAAAAACTGACAAATTGCATTTTCATCAGTTTTCCAATTGACTACAACCTGAACCCTTAATTGTTCTTCTCCAGGATAAAGGGTGGAATCAACTGTTACACTAGAAATTACCGGTGGTTGTTCATCTTTCACAGTGGTAAAAGTGATTGGCTGACTTTGAGCTCTATCTCCATTTTCGCTTTCAGCTTTTACTATTACTTGATAAGTAGTATCGAATTCTAAATTGGTAAGCCTGAAACGGTGAACAGTAACGAATGTTGGATCTCCCACTTGTTTTACTTCTCCAGTTTTTAAATTTTTGTACTCGATTAAACTTGAACAAGGAATGTTAGTTAGCCAGGTTAAAGTTGCAGCATCTTCTTCCACCTTTACTACTTGAAGGTTAGAAATTACTGGCAAAACTGAAAGGGTGGTAAAAGTTCTATCTTCGCTTTTTACCATAGAACCAACTCTTGGAGTAGATTGCACTTGAAAATGGTAAGTAGTTGCAGGTTTTAAGCCAGAAATTTCAACTAAATGATGCAAAACGTATTCGTTTGGTTCTCCTACTTTCATTTTATAAGGATCTGGAGAATGGGGGTCGTATTCGTTTTCTGGAACTAAAGCCACAATTGAGTTTGCCTCTTTGTTAGTCGCCCAAAAAATTTTTGCCCAATCTTCACCAACTTCAACTCTTGGATCACCAATTATAACTAATTCTTCTGCTTTTGCTCCCCCAACTTCTTCAATCTTTTCTTTAGTGAAGGCTATTGCCTCCTCGCTTCTCATTTGATAAACTGCCTCGATTGCTTTCTCAATCAATTTTGCTTCTTCTCCAAACTTTTCTACTCCTGGTACTTCAATTAATTTTTTAGTAGTGAAAGCAAAACCCTTACTAGCTGCCTGATTTCCCATTTCGTCAACTGAAACTACTTGAAAATAATAATCGGTATTTGGCAAAAGATTGTCTAAAACTATTTGGTGTTCGGTAGTGAAAGTTGGGTCTCTAACTACTCCGTAGTTTCTGTCTAATCCGTAATTGACTATTGAGTCTGCTCTTTTATCAGTAGTCCAAGAAATAATTGCAGAAGAAGTAGTAATTTCAAGAATTTTTATATTGGAAATTATTGGAGGCCTCTCTTCTTGTCCTCTAATAAACAGGGCAAAACTGGCAATCAAAAAGAGAAAAGCCAGATAAAAAATGAAGTGTCCAACTTTCATTATTTCTATTTTACCACATTCTAAAAATCTTTTATAATCAATGTAGTGGTAAGGGCATTATCTCAGGTCTACCTAATGAGCGTGATTTCAGGAGCTGAGAAAAGGGGAAGAAGTGCTGATTTTTCAGGAGAAACAATAGAGGGATTTATTATCTCTGATCGTCAAATTAAAGTTCCTCTCATTTTCAAAAACGCCAAAATTTTAGGCCAAGTTTACTTTAACAACGTTACCTTAGAAAAAGAAGTTAATTTTGAAGGAGCAACCATTAACGGCGCTTTTTCTATTTCTGAATCTCAAATAAAAGAAAATTTCATTTCAAGAAAAGTTTCAATTAGGGAAAGTTTCAATTTAACCGGAAATATCTTTGAAAAAAACGTCGATTTAGAAGGAGCTCAAATTAGAGGATTTTTGAGTCTAAATAAATCAAAAATAATGGGAAAGTTAAATTTTAAAAGAGTCAACATTTTGGATTTGGAAGAAAGAATTGGAAAAATTATCGGAAATTTCTATTTTGAAAATGCCACAGTAAAAGAAGTGGTAATTGAAAATTCAACAATAGACGGTGACTTGAATCTTTCCAATACCACAATTTTTGAATCTTTATCCATCATCAACACAAAAATAAAAGGTGAATTAAAACTTTCACATAAAGAAATCGTGCAGGCAAAAATAAAAGAGAGAAAGAAAGCTGAAAGGGAATTGGAAAAAGGATAACTAAAAAGTAGGAACTATTACATAGGTTAGTTGGGCCTGGTAAGAGCCTGCAGATTGGAGATTGCGAACTTCAATTCGAAAAACAATATCAAAAACTTCATTAAAAATAGGATAGGGACTAAATCCTACCTCTTTCATTTGAGTTTCAAAACCAGCAAAGGAATCGTTTGGAGCAAATCTGGCAGGACCAAGACCAATATCAGATAAAGAATCATCACCTGTATGATATCCAAAACAACTATAAAAATCAGAAGGGCAAGCAGAATTCCAAGGAGCAGGATATTCATTAGTGGAACTTGCTGGCATGATCTCAGCTCCACTAGCTGAAATTAAATTTTGATTTTGCCAGACAAAAAGTTGATAACCTCCTTCCCCATTTACTGAAATTTCAAACCTTTGAGCTGCATTTCTTGGTTCATTCAAAGGTAAATTCTCAAAATACACTGAGATTGGTGAAGTTTCATAATCTGTAACAACTCCTTCTGTTGTTGTTCCAGCAGGCAAACCATAAATTGTGAAAGCTAAAAAACTTTCTCCAACAACTAAACTTGGATAAGTAAAAGTTCCATTGTTTGTTAAAACTGGCTCTTGGTTTGTTGTATCGTAAACCCTAAAGTAAAAAGTGGTTCCAGTTGGAGCGCCATTGTTGAAAATTGTGAATTCAAATTCAGCGGAGGAACTTGCCAAAAATGTATAACTTGAAGTTGAAATTCCAGATTCATTGTGGGTTCCGTTTGAATCAGAATCAGAAAGCAATTTTTGAGTTATGGTTGCGTTATCTTCGCCTCCACCATCAAAATAGCACCAAAGTTTTTGATTGGGACAAGAAATTTCATCGACAAACTCTGCCCAAGAAAATTCAGAAGAAGTTGAGTATTGTAATCTTAATTTTAAATTTGAAATATCAACTCCCCCTGTTTCTTTTATTGTGATTCTAAGTTTTAGCGCATTTCCCTTGGCAATGTTGTTTGGAGCGAAATTTTCTTGAGCTGCTGGAACTTCTGGAGTTTCTTTTTCTTCATCATGGAAAAACTGCCAATTTTGAGACCTCAAAGTAGTCCCTACAATTTGTTGATAACCTCCCCACTCTTTAAAATTCTCACTCTCTGAAATTCCGCTCGCAGATTGACCAACTGTCTCTTCCAATTTGTAATTTTGGGAACTCAAATCCTCTTCCCTACCAACATTCAAAGAATCCCAAGGAATTTGATAATTCTGGCTTGACATTCCAATGGCAAAGCTTTCGCAAAACAAAGAAAAGACCAAAATTAATGCAAAAATTTTTTTATTCATTTTCTTGACTATTTTCATTATTTGATTGCTCAATAGCTGGCTCACCATTTTGAATTTCGTTAGTTAATTCTTCTTCAGTTTTGCCATTTGAGATTTGAGTTTTGAGTTCTTCTTCCTTTTCTTCAGTTTTGACATCGAAGCTTTGAGTTTTGAGTTCTTCTTCAGTTTTGAGTTTTGAGATTTGAGTTTTGAGTTCTTCATCGCATTCCCCTTTTTCTTTTTTCAACTCTCCATTTTCAATCCACAAACAATAAATTTCTCCTGTCGCCTTATCTTTGATTTTTATTCTTGTTGTTTCTATTTCCTCTGACTTTATCCCTTCAACCACAATTTCCTTGGCAAAAATTTTCTCGACTTTAGCTATACCATTTTCAATTAACAAACCTAATTTTTCTAAAGCTTTTTTTATTGCCAAAGTAAACTGATCTAAAATTCCTATTTCTAGCGAATTTTCACCAATTTGATCACTAATTTCATTAATACCACTGCTGGCAAGAGAACCATTTTCGGTCAAAGATCCCAGCGACCAATGAGGATTTATAAACATTAAAATTTTACAATTTCCTGTTTCTAATTCTTCTTGAGTGCATTTTTCAGAAGATTCCAAAGCAACACCGATTACTCTTCCAGGTTCGGTTGCTTTCATTGCCACCCCCGGAGTGCTTGAAAGAGTAAGCAAATCACCTGGTTGAATTTTTCCATTTTCTGTTGAAACCTTAACCGGCACTCTTCCCATAAGAGTAATTGGCCTTGGTCGCTTAGCCTTGGTGAAGATATCCTCACCGATAGTTCCAGAAGGTGCAGACGATACTACTCCGATAAAATTTGAACCTCTCTTTGCTTTTTCTAAAACTGGAATTTTTGCAGGTCCTAATTGAGAATCGTATTCCAAAAGTTCGTCACTCAAAGTAACTACATCTCCTGCTTCAACATCTTCTTTTGTTTCGTACCATTCAGCAAAGTCTGCCCCGCCACTGTAAACATAAGAATAAACAACAACCACACCTCCAGCCCCATTCCCTCCGTTGGCAGTATCGGCAACGTCTACTATTGCTCCTCCACCTCCACCAGACCCCCAGGCAATTCCATTTTTGCCATCGCTTATTTCAGCAAGATTAGCATTACCTCCTTGACCTCCTTCTCCCCAATAGCTTGCTCCACCTTCGCCTCCGACTGCGTTTTCAGCCACGCAAGATTTTGGAGCTGAACCATCGCCACCTGCCAAATTAATGTCTCCATTAGTTGACGCTGCCCCTCCTTCTCCTGGTTCGCCAAAACCAGCAGCACAAGTACCACCAGTTGATGGGGTTCCAATCGCCCCTCTTCCACCATTAGCAGTAACAAAATCCCCAAATGAAGAATTGCCACCATCAGAACCGCTTCCTCCAGAACCAGTTCCACCAGCTCCACCAGCACCAACAGTAACATTTACACTATCTGGTAAATCTTCTGCTGAAAATATCTTAATAGTTGTCGCACCCGCACCACCCCCAGAACCAGCGCTTTCGCATGTATTATCGCTACAGGTTGCAGTGCCACCTCCACCCCCTCCTCCTGTCACAATCACTTTTACGAATTTAGCGCCAGCAGGTTTAAACCAGGTACCGTTTGATGTGAAAACATCAACTCTCACGTTATTTACCGCAGTAGTAATACAATCTTTCCAAGCACCATTCTCATAGCATCTAAATTTATTTAAGGTAGAGTCGTAATAAATCACTCCGTTTGCTCCGGTAGGTTCCGAACTAGGAATTAATCTCATTGGTCCTGCAACATCCAATTTATAATCAGGTGCCGTCGTCCCGATGCCGATGTTGCCATTTGCTCCCAAAACAAGTTGGTTGAGATTGTTGGCAGTGAACAAAGTGGTAGTGGCAGTTCCTTGAATAGTGTTTGAGCCAATGATAATTGTTCCACCAATTGTCGTTGTTACTGCATAAATGTTCGCCCATCTTAAATTAATGTCTCCTAAATTGTAGAGATTATCAACTTCAGGCAAAATAGTTCTGGCAGTAGTTGTCCCCACAATTTGTAAAGTGGTAGCAGGTGTTGCTGTTCCAATTCCTACATTGCCTCCTTGGGAAGCCAAAATAACAGATCCTGTAATGGTAGTGGTGGCATTTTGATAAGGAGAAATTAAAAGTTGGCCAGATTGAGTAGTAATTAAAGGAACTGACAATTGAGTGGAAATGGTAGTTGTTGCCAAAGAAGTTAATCCTTGAATGGTTAAATTTCCACTAGCTAAAATGTTTCCGTCCACTGTTAATTTTTCAGGAGGAGTGGAAGTACCAATCCCTACGTTCCAGGTAAGATTGTTAGGATAAAGATAAGAGCCATCTAAAGTCCAATAATTTACAGCCGAACCCCAAGAACTAATACAATTTTCTCCAATGCAAAATCCAGTCTCTGACCTCACATAATTCGTTGCCCTCATGTTTCCTACAATATCTAATTGATAAGCAGGCGTTGTCGTCCCGATGCCCACATTGCCAGAAGAATCGATTGTGATTCCAGTTGAAGTTGAAATGTCAGAACTAGGGATGATTTTGAGTTTCCCAGTTGAAATGTCGACTCCTAAAGTAAAGTTTGTTGTGGGAGTGGTTCCAGTTCTAAATTGAATTTGAGGAGAATAAGTTGTTGAAGTAGCAGAAGTTATTGTCAAAATTGGTGAACTATCTGTTTTGTAAAGTTCCAAAAGAGAAACTGGTGCTATCGTTCCAATGCCAACTTTGCCCATAAAAGACGAAGTGGCAGAAACGTAAAAGTCGCCATCGACAGTAAGTTTGAAATTAAGAGTGCTAGTACCAATTCCTACTCTGTTGATTGTGGGATCAATATAAAGTAAATTATCGTTAACCACAAGAGAACCAAAAATCGTGGTAGTTGAAAGGGTGGATGTGGCAGAAACTGTCAATTTTGTAAAATAAGCCTCATTAGGAGTGGTAGCACCAATTATTCCCGGGGATGCCCAATCGTAACCTAATAATTTTTTTGCCTCAAAGGATGCGGTTACTGCTCCCAAAATTTTTCTTGGTGAAAACACTTCTTCAAAAGTGCCGTCGCAATCTGGATCAAATTGAACTTCCAAATAAAGAGGTTGATTGAAATTTACATTAGAGAGGGAATTGTGCTTTCCAAGCATTACAGAAAAAAGCCCTCTTGTCGTTGTGACCATTTCTGTCGAAGTTGTCCAAACCTCAGACCAAACTTCATTTCCACCCACTAAATCATCCATTAACCTGAATTTCATGCATTTTCCCCCATCTTCAACCGGAACTCCTTGATTGTTGGTCAATTTTCCCTGGTAGTTAATCTGCTCTAAAAAAGCACCAAAAACTTGAGAACTCAAAAAGAGAGAGCAAAAAATTATCAAGATTTTAAAAATGATTTTATTTGTCTTTTCCATATTAGAAAGTAATCCTTTCTCTTTTCTCAATTTCTTTAACTTCAATTTTCTTTTCCAATTTTGAAGATAAAAACCAGGTGGAAATCGAAGTAATCAAAAAAATCAAAAGAAAGAAGATAATCAAAAAAGTTTTGAATTCCTTAAAAAACATTTTTAAAAGATTCAACTCAAAGCCCATCCTTGTCTTAAAAGAATTCAAACTCTCGCTTATTTTCTCTTTAAGGTTTCCTTTCCCCTTTTTCTTTTGCTGTCTATTTTTATAAGCTAAAATCGCCTCTCTTGTTGTCTGCCAAGAAACTCCAGTATAAACCATTCTCCCTGTAATTTTCCCAGTTCTGATTAAATAGCCAATATAATCTGGGGAATAACCAGAAAGTTTTGAGGCCTCCTTTAGAGAAATATATTCCTCCTTCCCTTTTTTCTGTTCTTTTTCTTCCTCTTTCATATCTCGACCATCGTGATTTTTTAAAATCTCGACCATCGCGATATTATTTCATTTTCTAATACCCAAAACTCCTTGTCAAGAGCAAAAGATAAAAAGCGAAGGTCTACCCTTTGTCAACTCTCTATTGAAAGAGGAATTGTTCGGTGATAAATTCTTTTAAAACGTCCTGCAACACGTCTTGGTAACGCTTGACACACGTCCTGGCAACGTTTAACGTTGCCAAATATTCCCAAGGTTGCCAAATTGCTAAATACCTATCCTAGCAACGTTTGATACCTTGACCACGTATCTTGGCAACGTTTGACGTTGCCGGGAAAATTGCCAAGAAAATAGCAATTTACATGGTAATATGACGTGGCAATGTTTGACGTTGCCAGGAAAATTTGTTAAACTTACTAAAATGTAACATGAGAGTGGAACCATTTACAGTTGGAGATTTTGTTCACGTTTTTAATCGAGGGAATCGAGGAATGCCAATTTTTCGTGATGTCAACGATAAATGGCGTTTTTTAAAAATTCTTCGATTTCTCAATGACGAATATCTCCCCTCCCATCCCTTCAGAGAAATTACCTCTCTGGCAACGTTTGACGTTGCCAAATTAAATCCATTGGCAGGAAAAAGTTTTGAATGGCCAAAACACTGGCCACCACATAAACCATTAGTAAAAATTCTAAGTTATAAAGCGAAGAAGGACCATTTTCACTTGCTCCTAAAGGAAATTGTTAAGGGTGGTATTAGTAAATTTATGAAACGAGTAGGCGATGCTTATACCAAATTCTTTAACACAAAATATAATGAAGTAGGAAAGGTTTTCCAAGGTTCTTATAGGGGGAGAACAGTGAGAGGGGATATTAAAAATCTTCATTACCTCGACGCTTATATTCAAGTTTTTAATGCCTTTGAAGAATATCCAGGTGGCATTAAGAGGGCATTAGTTAACTTTGATGAAGCTTTTGAATTTGCATTAAATGATCCCTTTTGTAGTTTGGGTGAAAGTTTCGGAAAAAGAAATTTTAACATCATCGATAGGGATATTTTGGCAAAAGATTTTCCGGATTTAGAAACATATAAAGAGTTTGTCAAAGATGCCCTCTTAGTTCGAAACATTCGTGAAATTTTAGGTCGACTCACAATTGAATAATCTTTCGATTTTTTCTATACATTAATCTATTGAATCTGTCGACTGAGTCTTTCGACATGTCGACGTTTGGCGTTGCCAGAAATTTTTCGTCGATTCTTTAAAATCAAAACATTTTGTCAAGAGAGTCAATAAATAAAAAAGAAGGTCTGACCCTAACTCTCGTCAATTTCTTCGTTTTTTGTTGTTCGTTGTTCTATTGTTCGGTGTTAAATTACTTTAATCTGAGGATTTTTTCAATGTCTTCAATTTCTTTTCCGATAGTTTTTCGAGCCTTCTCTAAAATTTCCCTTAATCTTTGATAAATTTTTTCTTCTTCTTTGCTCAAGCCTGGTTTTTTATCTAACCTTGAAATTTCTTCTTTAATTTCGCTTTCCATAACCTTGAATCCATCAATCAAAGATTTGGCAGCCTCTTTCGCTTCTCCTCTTAATCTTTCTTTCAATTGGAGAATTTTGAATCTGGTAAAAAGAATGAGTAAAATCAGAAAAGCTATTAATGCGACTAAGGTTAGTAAAGTTGTTAAATAGCTTATTGCTAATTGTCCAATTTTGAGTAAAGGATGAGGAGTAACTCTGATTATAATTTTTTCTGAAATTTGACTTTCTCCTCCTGTTTTATCTTTTGCTTTTGCCCAAACTTGATAAATTCCTTCATCCAGAGGTCTTGGCCAAACTATCTCCCATTTTCCTTGTGAATCAGCAAAAACTTTTTCTACTTGTGGTTCCTCTCCTCTTTTTTGTAAGAAAATTTCAATTTCTGCTTCTGGCAAGGATTCTCCTTTTAAAAGTAAATATTCATTCGGTCTTAGTTCTTTAGGAAAATAAGTAATTTTTGGAGCTTCTAAAGCTAAAATCTCAATTTCTTTCACTGCGATCGTTTCATTTCCTGCAAAATCAACTGCTTTAACCACTACATTATATTTTCCAGGTGCCAAAGGTGGAGATTGATATTCTCCTTCTTTCACTCTCGCAGGTTCTAAATTACCAATTCTTATTTCGTAAAAATCAATTCCAGAAACTTTATCTTCTGTTTTAAAAACTAAGGTTGGAGTGGTTGTGAAAACTTTCTCTCCTTCTTTGACTGAAATTTCAAATTTTTCTGGAGGAGAGACATCTATTTTGAATTTAAAATGCCCTACACTCCCCCACCCTTTATCGTTTTGTAATTGGCAATGAAAATACCAAACTCCTTCTTCAAAATTTTCCAATTTTTTCTCTGAAATCGGAGGCGCATAGTAAACAGTCGGAATCGAACTTGGATTTTTATCGACTAAAATTCTTACTGCTTTTACATCCTCTGGTAATTCCCATTGAAAAATTGGGTTGTTGTTTGAATACCATTTTTCAGGATCAGGATGAGTTGGTGATTGAATCTTTGGGGCTGGAGGTGAACCTGGCGGAGGAAGGTATTCTTCTGCAGGTGGTAAAGTTTCTTTTGCTCTCAAGGTATAAACACCCCCTCTTAATTCGCTCAAAACATTAGTTCCTTTTCCATCAGCTGCTAATACTGAACCTGAAGAAAAATTAACTTTGGTTATTGTTTCTCTTTTTCCCCTAAAAACGATCGTTAAAATTTGCCCTGCTGTTCCTGAAAAAGCTTGAGGAGAACCTCCCGCAAATTCAATTTTTCCAGTTTTGTTTGAAAATATCGGTTCTTGCGGCCAAAGGTTAAAGATTGAACCAGCTTTTGAAACAGAAACCACCTCTAATTCATCTGGGGAAAAAGTAATTATCCCATCTGCAGCGTTAATTGAGACCCCTTGGCTGTTTACTTTCACTGAAATTGAAAAATTACTTCCTACTTGAAAAGTGCCAGTTTCTGGAACCAAATACAAAATAGCAGCTTCAACTTTTAAAGAAAGAAAAAGAGAAAAAATAGCAAAGAAAAAGAATATTTTCTTCATTTTTTCTTTCTCGTTATTTTTTCAAGCAAACTTTCTATTTCTTTTACTTCCTCTCCCAAAAATGCATCAGAAATGTCTAAAGCCTCTTTTAATTTCTCATAAAGAATTTTTTCGTTTTTGCTTAGGCCTGGTCTTTTATCTAAAATTTCAATTTGCTCTCTTATTTCTTCTCTTAACGCAGGGAAAACTCGGTTAATTTTGTCTTTTAGTTTTCCAAAATGAGTTTTAAATTCCTCAATTTGCTTTTCAAATTTTTTCTTTTGTTGAACGTTGTACCAAATCAAAATGGCAATGATTATTAAGAGTAAAATCAAAATTAAACTTGAGTATTTTTTAATAAAAGATGGAGAAACAACTTTTAGAGGAATTTTGTCTGTTTCTGGGCTTTGAGCTCCTCTTTTATCAATAATTTGTCCTGAAATTGAATACTTTCCCTTTTCCAATCTTTGGTCAAAAACCAAAAACCAATTTCCCTCAGAATCAGTTTTTGCTTCCCTAACTATCGGTTCTTTTCCTTCTTTTGCCATAAAAATTTTTACGGTTGCATCAGGATACACCGAGGTGCCCCTAATGATTAACCAATCCTCGGTAGTAACTCTGGGAGGAGTTTTGTGAATTGCAGGAGGTTGTAAAGAAAATTCTCCTTCTTTTGAAATTAAAGTTGCAAAGATTGGATGTTTCAATGGCTCAATTTCAATTTCTTTTACTTGAGAATTTGAGTTTCCAGCTTTATCATAAACCTTGAGCTCAATTTTGTGCTTGCCAAAAGAAAGAGGTCCTATTTGAAAGAGTTTTTCTTCAAAATTTGAAGTAGTGGCAACCTCTTTATCGTCTATTAAAATTTGGAAATAATCCACTCCAGAGAGAGTATCGGTTGCAGAAAAAGTAAGCACAGGTTTTGGATCGGTTGGGTCTTCTTTTTTAATTGAAAATTCTAAAATTTCTGGAGGAGTAGTATCGATCAAAACTTTTCTATGTAAAATTGGTCCCCAACCAGCTTTATTCTGATATCTAATGTGAAAGTACCAAATTCCATCTTCAACATTCTCGTATTTTTTTGAGTCAATAAGTCCTTCTGATTTTGTTCCTGGACTAGAAGTTGGACTTTGGTTTAATAAAAGCGCAACACCAATCACATCTACTGGCAATTTCCAAGTAAATTCAGGGTTTTTATTTGAATACCACTTTTCAGGGTCTGGATGGGTTGGTGAAGAAACTTCTGGCTTTGATGGCAAAGCACCCGTTAGAGGTTTTTCTTCTGGTGGAGGTATCTCCCCTGCTTTCAAAACAAAAGTGGCAGATCCCATTGAAGTCAAAACGTTGGTTCCTTTTCCATCAGCAGCTAAAACCGCACCGGATTTGAACTTAACTTCGGTAGTGCCTTCTTTTTTGGCAACAAAAGTGATTGAAATTATTGTCCCTGCAGAACCTGTGTAAGGAGTGGGGGAACCTCCAGCAAAAGAAATTTCTCCTTTTGAGTTTGAGAAAGTGGGTTCAACTGGCCAAAGGGTAAAAATTGAACCTGATTTTGAAACATTATTGACATTTAAATATGCAGGGTCAAAAGTTAAAACTGCTTCTGCAGCGTTAATTCCCACGCTCCCACCACTATCGACTTTCACTGAAACAGAAAATGTTTTTCCAACGGTGAAGGTCCCGCTACTCGGAGAAAGAAATAAAGTCGCAGAGTTTACTGCTCCAGTGAAAGAAAAAAGAAAAAGAATAAAAAAAATAAAGAAAAAAATTTTAAATTTCATTTTACTCTAACTTAATTGAAATTTTCTTTTTGCCAAGCAATTTCGGTTTTAAAAATGGTAACCTCAAAAACAATACTCCTTTTTTCAGTTTTGCCTCAACTTTTTCAATATCAACCTCTTGAGGAAGAATAATTTGGCGATAAAACTTCCCCCATTTGCACTCTTGGCAGACTAACTTTCCTTTTTCTTTATCAAAAGTTATTTCTTTTGGTATTTCAATTTGCCCCTCAATTGTTAAAACATCGTTGTCTTCGCTCAATGAAATATCTAAATCTTTAACGTCTATTCCAGGAACTTGAGCAATCAACACAACTTCATCTTGGCTTTGGTAAATATCAACATTCAGTTGCAAAACGCTTGGTTCAAGCTTTTCCTCTCTTGCCACAGGTTCTTTCTTTTCTTCTTCTTTTACTAACTTTAATTTTTCTAAAAAAGAAGGCATTTTGATTTTAGCTTCTCAAAAGACCTTTTCAACTTTCCATCTTATCCCATTATACAAAATTCCAGAAAGAAAAGTAAAATTTTCTTCAAAAATTTTCTCTTTTTTGAAGGAAAAATCGCTAACCTCAATGCTTTCTCCTCTTTCGCTATTTAGAAAAACAGTGCTCTTTAAAGTGAAGCTTTTTTCAATTTTTTCTTTGGAAATTTCTCCTTTCTTTTTAAATTTTAACTCGATTATTTCGTTTGCCTCCAATGGTGTTCCGATAAAAATTCCTCTAAAACCATTAGGAATTCCACCAGAAAATGAAATCTTGTTTCCAGAAACTTTTGGGAAGTTAATCCACAAAAAAACTATTGAATTTTCTAAATTAAAGTCCAAAAACTCTAAATTTTCGTTATCAAAAACCAAATTAAAATCTATCGCATTAATAACTTTCTCTCCTGGGTCTATTTTTATTTTAATGCTAAATTCTTTTTCTTGGAAGCAATCTTCTCTCGTTTCAAAAACAAAAGAAATCGCTCCTACCTTTTGAGTAAATAAAAACAAGAAAATGAATACTAAAAATTTTAAACCTAAATTTCGGCTTATAACTTCCAAATTCCACTTTTGAGTTTTGACTTTTGAGCTTTGGGTTTTTATCATCCTGTCCAACAATACATCATGATACTAAAATCAGTTAAATTAACTCTTCCGTCCATATTGATATCTGCTGTTGCGTTTGAAGTTCCCCACCAATAAAGCAAAATTGAGAAATCAATTAAATTAACCTTTCCATCTTTGTTTAAATCTGCTCGAGAACAAAGCGGAATTTCTGGAGGTCTTCCCACTCCAAAATATAAAATTTTACTAAAGTCGCTTGCTTCAGCTGGTTTAAAGTAAGCTCTCGCTTTTACTGCGTAAGTTTGGTTTTGTACCAAGTTTGAGGTGTCAAATTTTATTTCCCATCTTCCATAACTATCAGCAGTGGTGGTTGATTTTCGAATTTCTTTTTCTGTTACAGTCACCAATCTTGAAGGATAAGTCCAGGCTTCAACTATTGATTTGGGGGTTGTCTCACCAAAAATTAGCAAGGGTGCACCCAACGAAACAGTAGTTGTAGAAAGATCAATCGTTGGAGGAATAAAGATTCCAGAAATTGTGTTTCTAGTTTGGGGTCTTAAAGTAATGGTAATGGAATAAACGATCGATTCTCTTCCTTTTGAATCTTTAGCTTTAATTCCAAAGGTATATACCCCTTTTGGAAGTTTTGTTAAAGTTGCAGAAAATCCTCCTTTTTCGTTTGAACGAGTTGTCACAGCTACCTGCCCATCTTTTAAAATTGTTACTTCGCTCTGATAATAAGCAATTCCTTCAAAAATAACATCCGCAGTATCTGGTGGATAGGGAGGATAAGTTGGACCTCCAGGTCCTGGCGGTCCTGGCCCTGGTTGATATTCACCAGGAGACATTATGGAAAAGGATATAAGATAATCATCTGGATTGGCATTCCCTGCAGGATCGATGCATTTCACATAAAAAGTGTATGCCATTCCATCTTGAAGGCCGGTTATCCAAGTATCATGAAAAGTCTTGTAGGTAGTGGAAATAGTATAACTCATCAACTCATAAGGAATGTCAGGAGAAGTATCGTATTTGCAGAGAGCAGGTTCGTGAGTGTAAAGAGAAAGAAGAGTTTCTCTAGTGCCTGGTACTAAAGCACCCGTTGGTCTTCCTCCATACCTTACTGGTGGATAAATGTCATAGGGTGTAGCGCCAACGCTTACAGGTTCTAAGATTGCAACCATCGTTTCTCCCCTCTCTAGCAGTCTGAAATTTTGGTCAAAGGTTTGAATTAAAATTTTGTAACTCCCAGATTGTGAGGGATTAATAATTTGAGTGTTCCCCGCTCCTTGATGAATTGCATTTTTCCCAATTCTTATACTAATTGTCGTTCCGGGATTGATTTGAAGATTTTGAGCTAAAGTGATGATGATTTCATTAGTCGAGGTTGAAATTTCGACTCCACAATAATCTTGGGATGAACTTGTGGAAAGATTTTTTTGAATTTGGTTTAAAAGAAAATCAATGTCTTCAAATGAAAGATCGTCTGGAAAAGAAAATGGAAGATCGAATTTGATGACAATTTTTCCAGAAGGAGGAATAGAAAGAGAGTTTTTAAAAGAAATTGAATGGTCAGATGCTGAATTTGGCCAAGAATGGGAAATTTCGTCTGAAATAAAATAAAGACCTTCTGAAAAAATAAAAGAAGGAAAAAGGCAGAAAAAGAAAAATAAAAAAAGCCATCTTCTCATGAGAAGTTTTTTTCTTGGCCTGTTTTCAAAATCTTAATTCGAAATTTGAAATCAAGATAAAAGTTAATCAGAATTAAAACAAAAATGATTATTAAAAGGCTTACAACCAACTTTGAAATAATCTCCCCCCTAACGATCGATTTTTGGTTCAATTCAACTTCTTTTTGAGTTAACATTCTCTCTTTCTCTTCCAATTTTCTCTGCCATTCTTGCAATTGAACAGCCAAGGTGTTGTAAGGATTTGGCGGAACAGAAACTGAAACTCCAACTGAAGAACCCAAAGAAGCTAAAGAATAAGAAACTAAATCAGTTGGACCAACTTTTAAAGCTATTTTTGAGTAACCCAAAAGGGAAATGAAGAAAATAAAGAGGATTATGGTTAAATTAAAGAAGAATTTTTGCCTCATTATTTAAAATTCTATCATTTTGCACAACGAAATCCAACCGCACTTGAAAATTCTGAAGGAAGAGCAATTAAAGAAGAAGAAAAAATTCCGCCATCTGAACGAGATTGGAAATATCCTCCTTTTGCTATGGCTCTTGTTCCTTTGGAAATTATCCAAAAGTAATCGCCATTGTAATTTAAATTAGAATTTTGGGGATCAGTTTGAAAAGGAAGTCCAGTTTCATCATCAATTCCCCAAATAAATCCTTGTTGGGGCAATTCTCTGCCTTGATATTTTCCATCAACCACCGAACCCCCTACCCATTCCCAAACATTACCTATCATATCAAAAGCACCAAAAGAGGATTTGCAGTTTTTTGCAGAACCTGTAGGTCCTGGATTTTGATCCCAATTTTTGTTTAAGTTGCAATCTTCTCTTGTCCAGTTTTCGCTTTTATCAGGAGTTCCCAAAGAAGCTAAATACCATTCTCTTGGAGTGGGTAGTCTTTTTCCTGCTTTAGCGCAAGCTATTTGGGCTTGGTTTTGAGAAATGTTAGTCCAAGGTAAAGCTCCTTCTTTTGATATAGGATAACAATTTGGATCTTCTAAATTCTTTCTCGTTTCTTCTTGGGTTTGAGGGTTCAAAAAAGGACATTTTGGACCTGGTGAATTTTCATATTTATCAATACAAAAACCTCCTGTTTCAGAAGGAACAAAAACCATCTCAGGAGGGCATTTTTCGTGTTCTTTTTTTGTGTTACCAGTTAAAGAAGCGACCAAATTAGCATTGTCGACTGCTTTAATTGCTAAGGTTGTCAAAATTGAAGAAATAAAAATCACCGAAATAACTTCAATTAATCTCTTGATTGAGATTTTAAAAACAGCTTTTCTTTGAATTTTCTTAGATTTTCTCAAATCCAAAACTTGGTTCATTTCTCTTTCTTTTTAGACTTTAAATCAACGATGAATTTTTGAATTGGTTTTTTCAAAATTGAAGAAGTAATTTTTATTTTTTGAGAGGGTTTCTCTGGAATCTCACCTAAAATTTCCATCTGAGCCAATCTAACTGCTCTTTTAACATAAAGCTTAATTAAAAATATCAAAAGCAAAAAGAAAAGAACAATTCCTGTTAAAATTGAAAGAGTAGGAACTAAGGGGATTATCCAAAAGTAAGTAACTTTTTTATCAAAAAGTTGGTTTTCTCTTCCAAAATGCAAAATAACCTCTGCTTTATACCTTCCAATCTCCAGCAAAGATTCTTCTCCCTTCCACTCAAAATCCCAAACTCTTTTACTTTTTGGCAAAACATTTCCAAACTCTGTTGCTTGATTGATTGAAATTTTTCCTTTTTCTTTTCCAAAAAGATTGTAAATTTTGATTTCGCCAATAGGTAACAAATGGACATTACCTAAATTTTCAAAAACCAATTTGAACTTAACTTCTGGTTTTTGATAAAAATCTTTTTCTGTTGAAAATTCCCGAATCCAACCTTTTTCTAAAATTTCCCCTTCAACTGTTAACAAAATTAAAGAACTAACTTGCTGAGAAATCTTAACGACAGTTCCTGGCTTTTGCTCTTCTATTGGCTGAGTTCCAACTAAAATTGCGCTATAGTATCCACCAGGTGAGGCGTCTTTTGGAACAAAAATAGTAAAGGGAATTTCTTTGCTTTGATAAGGAGGAATTTGAATTGGTTCTTTTGAAATTTCAATCCAAGAACTAAAATAGTTTTTCTTTTCTTTTTCATCTTCTGGAGCTGAAACAAAAAAAACTCCCCCTCTTTCATCCCCTCTAAAATCAAAAACAGAAGTAAAAATTGTCAATGGAACTGGGTTGGTATTCACAACCTTGAGATAGCTTGACCAGACCTGTCCTGGGACAACATTTATTTTGATTAAAGTTGGAGTCAATGTTAAACTTAAACCTTCTTGAGAGAATGAAAAAAAGGGAAAGAAAGAAAAAAGCAAAATTATTGGTAAAATTTTTCTCATTTTTTTCTCAGATTTATCACTGGCTTTAAAATTTTCTCTGGGAATTGCTCGAAGAATTTTTTATTAATTAATTTTATCAAGATCAAAAGCAAAATCAGAATCAAAGCAATCAATAAAGTTAATGTTTTCCAAGGTAAAAAAGTGAAAAAGATGGCATCTTGAATTTCTCTTTTTTCCTTTCCGTATTCTAAAAATACTCTGGCTTTAATTTGGCCAGTGCTTTTTGGTTCCCAGGAAAATTCGAATTTTTTGGTTGTTCCTTCCTCAAGAGAAATTTTTACTGGAATTGAATCAATTTCTTTTCCTTTTTTGTTGTAAAAATAAATTTCTCCTTCGCCTTCTGTTTTTGTGTTTCCAACATTTTCAATTTCCAAAATGAGTTTTATTGGTCCTGAAAGATAAAGATTTTTTTCTGCTTTAAAATTTTTCAATTGAAGTTTTTCTATAAGGTTTTCTTTTACTTCAACATTCAAAAGAATCTCTGGAAGGCGGAAATTTTGGGCATTGCCCGTTGCTTCTGGCAAAGAAGACCCAAAAGAAAAAACGATTACAGAGTGATAAATTCCAGATTTAGCTTGTGGGTGAATATCCAAAGATAAAGGAATTTTGATTTCTTTTTGAGGCCAAAGTTCAATGGCAGACCTTTGAATTCTTATCCAGGATCCTAAAGATTGAGTTTTGTCCACTTTATACGGATCGTGAAGTATTCTTTTTCCATCTGGCAAAATTTCAAAAACTAAAGGATAAACATAAACTAAATTTTTCCCGTTGTTTTTTATTAAAACTTGATAATCCCTTAAATCACGAGGGAAAAGTTTTTCATCAATAACAGAAGGTGAAACAAAAAGGTCAATTGGTTGAGAAAAAGAAAAGGTAGTGGGAAAAAGGAGAAGAAAAAAAACTAAAACCTTCAATTTTTTCATATTAAAAACAAAAGGTAAATTAAGGCAAAGATTATCAAAATTGCAAGCAAAATTAAAATAAAGGTCAAAATCAAAGGCAGAGCTGGTCTCTTTCTCACTCTTATTCTCAAAGATGGAGGAATTCCTGCTTCTTCCAAAGCAGTTTTGATTGCTAATTGTTTGTAGAATCTTAAAAACAATATAAAAATTATCACAAAAGCTAAAATTCCGATTGTAATCGGTAGGACAATTTTCAAGGGCAGGATCCAAAAACTAGTTTGAGCGTACAAACTTTTAATTCCTTGTCCTCCTCTATCTGGAGGGGTTCCATAAGTTAGAGCTAAAGAAGCAGTGTATTTTCCAAAACCAGTATCTCTTTTCCATGAATTTTCAAACCTTCTGATTGTTTTTGGCAAAACATTAGCTCCTTCTGGATTAACTGGAATAGTCTCTATTGTTTTTCCAAATTGATTTTTAATCTCAATAATTCCGCTTGGTTTAATGTGAACATTTCCCAAATTTTGAATTCTTGAAATGAATTTCACTTCAAAAGGAATTTGGAAATAAAAATCTTTGTCAGTAGAAAATTCTCTAACCATCGCCTCTTCCTCAACAGGACCTGCAATTTGAAGTAAAACCAAACAAGCAGTTTGTTGAGCAATTCCCACAATCGCTCCTCTTTCTCTTCCCTCCCCTCTTACTTGAGGAGGAGTAGTTGCAGCAACTATGGCTCCATAATAGCCACCTGGTGAGGCATTATCTGGAATTTTAATTTGAAAAGAAATTTCTTTTTCTTCTTTTGGACCCAATTCAATTGGTTCCCCCGTAATCTTTATCCAAGAAACTAAAGAATATTCTTTTTCTGTTCCTGGTGCAACCAATTCTGCTTCTCCCATTTCTCCTGCTGCTCTAAAATCTGCCAAATAAAAATAGTAAGTAGCTGGAGAATCAGAAAGATTAGCAATAGTAATTTTTTCTTCTAAAACCTGACCTGGAAAGACCAACCTATCAATTCTAATTGGTGAAATTCTGGTGGCGATTCCAAAAATAAAACCTTGAGGAATGAAAAACAAAATTAGAAAAAATAGAAGAAATTTTTTATTGTGCATATTTCTCTATTATAACAAAACAAAAAAAATAAAAAATCCCCCCAGATATCCATCTGGGGGGACTCCCCACAAGGAAAAGGAATTTTAGTAGGTCGGAGTACAAATGTAAGTTAAAATGTTGCTGTAGTCTCCTGCTTCTTGCAAAGCAGAAATTTCAAGTGCGTATTCTACATAATCCCAACCGTAACCTTGATCATCTCCTTCTCCCGCAGTTGGTCTATCAGATCTCAAAACTTCAACTTGATAGTTTGGACCATCATCTGAGAAACCAGTCCATAAATTAGTTCCAAAATTTAATTCAACATCTGAATCATCTGATCTTAAACCAAAATGACCATAAGTCCATTCTGCCCCAGGTGTAGTAGAAGGTGATGCCCAAGCTTCAAGAGTGGAAGTACCGTCTCTAAATCTATCAATATCATTTCCCATTGCGTTAGTTAGGTTCTGATTCTGCCATACTTTTACAGAGAATCCATAGTTGGCGTTAGTTGAAACTACAAGCTTTTGAGCAGCAAGATATTGGGTATTAACATCTACCGTTCCAAAATCTATGGTCGTTGTAGTACTGGTGACATTGGTTGTTCCTGATTCAACAGCAGTACCAGCATCTACTCCTCTAACTTCAAAAGTGAGCAAAGCTGGAACGTGAGCAGTAACTGTCACTCCAGAAACAATGGCAATTCTTGTTTCACCAGTGTCTAATACATTATCACTACCGTCTCGAGTTTCAATATATATCAAATAAGAACCTTCAGTAGACGCATTAACTACATTGTTAATTGTTACCGTACCAGTTGCTGGAGCGTTTGTAGCAGATAAGGCTACGCATCTAACTCCCTCTGAAGTTGTAGAAAAAGTTCCGCCCCAAGGACAGCTTCCAGAAGCTCCGTTCCAGTTGAATCCACTTGGGAGTGTAATGTAAATTGAGCCGTTCGCGGGAATGTTGGTCTGAATTGTAAATTGGATACTATGCGTAGCAGTTGCATCAGGCTTTGAATCAGTAATTGTGTCCCTCACATACAACAACTGGGCAGCTTCTGTTCCAGGAGAAACAGGTAAAAATGCTAAAGCCAAACTCAAAATCGTCCAGAGAGCAACTACCTTTTTTACTCTTTGCATTTTTTATGTTCTTTGTTTTATTGCTTTTATTAAATTATTTTCCCCGACCTTTTGGAGCCCTAAGGCCTTAGAACTCCGCGGCTCCTTTTTCAATTTTACCATTTTTCCAAAAAATTATGTCAAGTGTGAAAACGAAGGTCAGACCTTCGCTGAGTTTTGATTTCTTTCTTTTTTAATAAAATCGTAAATTGCTATCATATATTTTTTAAAGTCGTCTTTGTTGTTAAATAGATTTTTGACAAAGAGATCTTTATCTAATTCTTCGTAGCGGTGAACTAAAATATTTCTTAAACCAACGATCGGAGCAATTTTTTTGGCGAATTCCTCTGGTAAAACTCCCATTTCTCCCAAAATTAAAAAAGTAGATTGGCTTTTGTCATAAGTTTTCTTTTTGGAGAGTAAAATATGAATATTAATGTCAATCATTGTGTCTACTAAAACCTGAACCAATCTTTCAGCAGTATGTAATAGAGTAACATCCTTTTTTACTTCCTCTGGATTACGAGAAAGAACAAAAGTTTCCAATTCATTCAAATAAGTTTCCATTTGGCTTAATTTTTTAAAAAGTAAATCAAAATTCATTTTGAATGAGAAAGCTCTCTCTTGTAGTCCTCGATTCTCTTTTCAAGAATTTTTCTCGTCTGTTCAAAAATTGTTTGAGATTCTTCAAAATAACGGAGGGCAAAGATTTTATAACGGTCAAAAATTAAATTATCTTTTGCGTAAAGAACTAAGGAATTAGTAAAAACCTCTTTTAAAATGAGGGGGGCGGCACCGCGCAAAGAAATCAATTCTATATTTTCAAGAGGAATTTTTAAAATTTGCGCTAGATCAATCATTAATTGCCCCTCTTTCTCAATAGAGAGAGTTTTTTTGCCTAAATATCCAATATCAAAGTCACTCTCTGGATGAGTTTTTTTAGAAACTTGAGAACCAAAAAGCAAAAGTAACTCAATTGAATATTTTTGAGCAATTTCTTTCAGCAAATTTTTTTCTCGAGAATTAACTTTTAACATATCTTAATCTTACAAAACTAAGTTCCTTAATGTCAAATTTTCACCAATTATTAGAGGACGAAGGTCAGACCTTCGTTTGGTTTACCAAGGGAGTTGATTGATGCTTGCCTCAAAGTAATTGATGCCTTGGTATAAAAGGGCAGGTTGAGGAAGTGGGATTTCAATTCCCCACCAAATTTCTGCGGTTGACAAAGAAGAAGTTGAAGTGTTTTTGGGAAGATTAAGATCTAAAAGAGTACTTGTTGGAGAAAGCGGAGTAGCTAAAGAATAACTTATAGAAGAGGTGGCGTATCTTTGTTTTTCAACTGGGATTGAATAACTTCCAGCAATCATATCTGTTCCAGAAAGGGCAACATCTAAAGAACAATTTCCAGTGTTGGTAACTAAGGTAGTAGTACTTAATGGATCGGTTTTGCTTCCAGGAGCTAAATTTTGACCGTAATTTAATATTTCTGGAACAGAAATTGCCAAAAGGGGCATGACATCAACGCTTTCTGCGCTGTTGGTGGCAGAGCCTGTATAATTTTTGGAATCTCTGGCAACAATCTTTGCCACCCAAATTTCGCTTTCCCAAGGAGTATTTTGGGTTGTTGGATCAGCATTAAACCAAACCCAAAATTCGCAAGAAACCTCACAAGAGAAATCAGCGCAAGAAGTGGTAGCACAAGAAATTGCGCTATAGCAAATGTTGGAATCTTCAGAACAATTCTCCCCTACTCCAGATCTGAAAATTTTTCCTGAAATTTCAACAATATCTTGATAACCGTTCAAATCATAGACTGTTGCAGAAGCGAAAACTGAGGTAGTCGATCCTTCAATCAAGTAAATGTTTTCTCCACCATTCAAAGAAACATTAGCTACTTGAGGAGGTTGGGAAATTTCGATTGTTGCTACTTTTCTGTAATTGTCCAAATCTTGATTTGGTAATTTCACTCTAAAGCAATAAATCGAACCTGTAGTGTTTTGTGAAAATTGAATGGCATACTCAATCTCAGTAAACTGGTAAGAATTCAAATTAATCTGTCCTGTTTGGTTTGTTGAAGCTTCCACCATTTTACCTGGAACAAAGATAGAGCCTGTGGTTTCTTTCATTTGATGGGTGGTAAAATCTTGATAGTCTTCTGGCCAACCAACAAACCAAGAAGAAGTTGCCATGAAAACTACATCGCTCGTTGTTGTCGGAACGTCAACAAAGCTTGAAGTTGCTACTGCTTCACAAGATAGAGCATCACCTTTTGGTGCAAATTGAAGTTTGTATTGAAGCCCAGTTAAATTGTCGCCAGTATTTCTAATTAAGAATCTCACTCTGACATTTTGTCCTTTTTGAATTTCAACTTTGGTATTCTCTGGTGCTAACCATTGAGCAGTTTGGGCAGTTTCTTCTGTTCCTGGAGTTCCGATTGTAGGTTCTATTGAGTTGTAGTTTCTTAAAAAGATCACATCAATTAAAGCTTGACCATCTAAAGTTCTCAAACCAATAACACCAGAAGAAAAGTAAGTTGTACCAGAAGCATTCAAAGGATAGTTTGCTGGTTCAGAAGTAGCATACTCCCAATGCTTTGCTTTATGATCTGAATCTGAAGTTCCCCAAAAGACCCATTCTTGCCATTCCCACTCATTAAACTCAATGTAATCTCCAGCAACTACTCCCAATTGAGTTTGATTTCCTGACACAACTTGGTTCATGTGGAAACCAACATCAGTGTCGTGTTCTCCAAAAATGTAATTGTTTGCGTCAACATACCTTGCCAAAAAGGCAAAATCAGCATCTGGAGAACCAGAAATTCCATTTCCTAAATCGTAAACTAAAATTCTCACAGCAACATTTGATCCATAAAAGTAACTTGATCTCACAAAAGCAGAACCATTAGTTGAGCCTGATCCTCCCAAACTCAAAACTTTTCCTCCATAATGGGCAGAACTCGTTGCGGTAGTAGTAGCGTTAGAAAGCGAAGTCCATTTTAAAGTCAAATCTCCAGAGAAATCATCAAAGAAAATGAAGGTTTTTTCACCAGAACCATCGTATTCAGCATCAGGGTTTCCATAATACATATAAATTGTGGTAGTAGAATTTGCTGGCAAAGATGGAATTTTTACCCAAAAGACAGCTATTCCTGAAGTTGAATAACTTTCTCTCCAATAATTCAAAACTGATTTTTCATCTGAACTGACAAAGCGAATGTCGTCAAAATCTTCTTGACAATTGCCTCCACAATCAACATTGGCGGAACTTGTAGCAGTATATCCTACAACGATCTTTACTTGATAATCTGTCAAATCGTTAGAACTTGAATTGATAATTGGAATTGCCTTTTTCTTTGTCCAGTTCCCCAAAATTTCAATTCCGTTATCTGCTCGCCATCTGTAACTTACTTGTTCATGCAAATAACAAACTGAATCGTCCCATCTAATCTGTCCGCAATCTGCATCGGGATCAAAATCATAACTTTCCCCTGCGTAATTTCCAGAATGTTCAGTGAAGATCCAAGCAGAATAAGCTGTTCCTTCTCGATAAACATTGTAACCTGAAGCTATTCCTGAAGCTTTGTTGAAAATGCATCCTCTAATCACTAAAGAAGCGTTTTTGTTGACGGCTTGATAATTTACTTTGAGCATTGTTCCGTCTGAAATTTGCAACAGATAATCTCCGTAATCTAAAGATTGAATTGTTACATCTCCTGCAATGTAAAGACCGTTGGCGTCAACATTTCTGATTTGATAGTAGTTTGCTTTAAAAGTGCCAAAATTTAAAGTAATAGAATAGTTTCCAGTAGCTCCAATTCTGTCAATAGTAGTAGTTGCGCTCGTTGTTCCCACAATTTCCAAAGTTCCACCAGAAAGGATAATTGAAGAATTTGGCGAAATTCTTACGTTAACTTGCCTTCCTTCTGATAGTGCCTCCCCATCAAAATCTTTAGAGAATGACCAATAATCAGATTTTCCAGTGTCAATTTGATAAGTTCCAAAAATGTACAGTGAACCCTCAACTCCATTGTGATTCATTGAATACAAAGAAGCAGTTGATGTTACTGAATAGTTTTGGGCTGAAGAATTCCACATTCTCACATGGGTTTGAGGACCAATTTGCAAAGTTCCGTAAAAATCTCCACCTTGAGTTTTTGTGTTAATAGTGAAAGAACCTCCTCCGGTTTTGTTCAAATACAAAGTAGTATCTGTCCAGGTAGTTGAAGCTCCGCCAACTAAATTGGTAAAGGTGCCGTTTACCTCCAGAGTTCTCCCGCTTTGTAAAGTGAAAGATTCAGCACTCTTTAATGAGAAATTGTTTTCTGCTTTCAAATTGCTTACAATCGTCCATCCACCGCTTGGACTGTCAAATTCAACATTGTAAAAGTTCTTTCCTGTTCCAATTCCGCCAGTGTTGATTGTTTTTCCAGTGGTCAGTGCGGCAAATTTTATTGTTCCTGAGCTATGAGAGAAAGAACCAGAATTTGTAAAGTTTCCTTTGATAGTTAAAGTGCCAGAAGGCAAAGTAACAGAACCAGCTGAGATTGTAAAGTTGTTATCAACAGTGAAGTCTCCAGAAGGAAAACTCCAAGAACCAGCAGAGTTGTTGAAGGTCAAGTTATAAAGCGGTGAGTTTCCAGGGTTAATTGTTCTTCCAGTCTCTGAAGATACCATTTCCAAAGTTCCTTGATTGTGTAAATAATTTCCAGAGTTAATAAAGCTTCCTCCAACTCTTAAAATTCCGGAGGTTGAAGTAACAATACCAGAATTAATTTGGAATTCATTGTTTACAATGAAAATTGTATCTGTTAGTACCCAAGATCCAGAAGGATTTTCAAAAAGGATGTTGTAAAAAGTTGAATTTCCAATTTTAATTTGACCAGATCCTATAAAGTAAACTGTGCCAGACCTTGAATTGAAAGTTCCGTTGTTTGTAAAAGAACCAAGGCAAGAAATTTGATAGTTGTTTGTGCTCACATCTAAAGTATCATCTGAACCAATGGTTAAATTTGTTAATTTAATTTCAGAATTCAAGAGTAAAGTTTTTGAAGTGCCATCAACGATTAAATTGCCCAAATCTTGCTTTGTTGGAGTATTATCAGAAATTGTGCTCGTTCCAGTTCCAGCGAAAATCAAATTTCCAGTTCCTTTTTGGAAAGTACCTTGTGAAAAGATTGCAAAATTTCCCGTTAAAACAACATCTGAGGTTGAAGCAGAAAGAGTTCCTTTTTCAATGGTTAAGTTTTGAGATTGTAAATTAGATCCCAATTCCCAGCTTCCACCCTGACCATTCAAAATTAAATTATAAAATCCAGAATTTCCAGGACTCAATGTCTTTTGAGAAGTGGCTGTCAAAATAACTGTTCCTGAATTGTGATTGAATGTACCAGAATTGATGAAGTTTCCTCCAATGCTGGTTGTTGCAGAAGATAAATTGACTGTCCCTTGTAAAATTTCAAAATCATCTAAAATATTGACAGTTTCTGTGGCAAACGACCATTCTCCACCTTCTCCGTTAAATTGAACCTTGTAGAGGCCTTGACTTGAAAGTTTTATTTCTTTTCCAGTTGAGGTTGCGGTGAAAACAAAGGTTGAAGAAGCAGAATCTAAAATGGCATTTTCTTCTACTAACAAACTTCCTCCGATCGAAATTGTTTCTTGATCTTGTAAAGTTAACTTTCCAAAAGGTGAAATTTTTAATGTTCCATCCCAAAAATCTCCAGAACCTCCGCTTTCTAAAATAATATCTCCTTGTGGTTGAAATTCTTTTTCAGGCCATAGTAAAATTCCCGCCTCCTTATTCACTACTAACAAGCCTGAGGTGGCATTAAACAAAACATCAGAATCGTTGTCTGAATCAAAAATTGCTAAATGAGAAATTGAAATTGGATTATCTTTTTCGTGCCTTAAAACTACCCAGTTTTCATAAAGGTTCAAATCAGTGATATTCATGAAAGGATCAAGAGTTACCGTGGTGGCTTTTATTCCTCCGTTTGTGTTCAAATAAACAGTGTAAACCGTAACTCCCTGGTAAGGAACATCGATAATGGTATATTCTCCTGTTGAAGAACTACAAGAAGCAGTATAATTTCCGCCACCTTGGGCTTTGAGTATTATCACAGGAGTTTCCCCATCGCAAACATCAGAAACTGTTGAAAAATCTCCTTTCAAAACTCTTCCTGAAACAGTAATTACCTCTTGACTGTCATCCCATCTGATTTCTCCTGGGTCTCCAGAGTCAAAGTCATATTGCTCACCATCAAAACCGCCAGAGTGCTGGGTGAAAGTCCAATAATGAGTGGTAGTGCCGTTTAATTTAACATTATATCCTGACTCTACTCCAGTTGAGGTGGCAAAGATACAACCAATAATGGTAATCTCTGGATTGGATTCAATGACAGATTTGTCTAAAGTAATCAGAGAACCACCATCAATCTGGAGCAGATAATCACCATAATCTAAAGATTGAATTTGGGGAGTACCAGAAATTTTCAAGCCATCAGAATTTGTCCTTCTGATTTGGTAATAAGTTGCTTTAAAAGTGCCACCTTCAATTTCAAAAGCAAAAGTTCCAAAATTGCCTTGCCTGTCAATCGTTGTCGTAGCACTAGAAGTTCCAATTATTTCCAAACTTCCACCTGAAAGTTTGATTGTTGAACCAGGGAAAATTCTAACATTGACTTGTCTTGGGTTTGAAGAAATGTCTGTTCCGTCAAAATCTTTGTTGTATGACCAGTATTCAGAGGTTGAAGTTTCAATTTCAAAATATCCAAAAATGTAAAGCAAGCCATCGATTGATTGGTGATCCATTGAGTAAAGAGAAGCTGAAGGATCAATGTCATAGTTTTGAGAAGAGGAATTCCAAACTCTAACATGAGTGTTTGACCCCAATTTCCAGTTGTAGTATTCATCTCCGGTTGAGGTTGAGTTGTTAATGGTAAATTTTTTACCAGAATTCAAGTATAGTGTGGAACTTGACCAGTTGGTGGAATCTCCTCCAACATAGTTTTTGAATTCACCCTGAACCTCAATTGTGATTGTTCCTGTAGCGATGAATTCTTGAGCAGAGATTATTTCAAAGTTGTTGGTTGAAGTTGTGTTTGAAATGATAATCCAGCCACCAGATGAATTGTCGAATTTGACATTGTAAAATGGAGAGTTTCCAGGATTGATTGTTTTTCCGGTAGAGGTGGCATCAAAAATGACAGTTGAACTTGAATGGGTGAAGTTTCCGTAGTTTGTGTAATTTCCTCCAAGATAGAGTGGGTTTTGGTCTGAAGCGATGAAATTTGAGTTTTCTCTTATTTCAAAGTTTCCCCTAACATTGATTGTTGGATCTTGTAAGTTGGCATTGACTGTTAGAGAATTTTCTCCATCTCCGATGATAAAGTCATTATTTGTGGTCAAATTACCAGATAATATTGTGTAGGTTGTTGAAGCTTGAGGAACTAAATAGAGGTTGTAGTAAGTTGTAGCAGTAATGTTTGTGGTTGAAGTTGAGATGTATTTGAAGGTTGAGTTTTCAGGGTTTAAAGTTCCGTTAACAACAAAAGGAGTTCCAGAACCAGATAAAATCCATTCTTGAGATGAAGCATTCAATGTTTGATTTGCTGAAATAGTGAGTACTCCTCTAACTTCAATATTGCCTGTTCCTGTTTTTTGAGTAGTTTGAGTGCCAATTCCATCTCCAAAAGTTAAGTTGTAGAAAATCCAATTGCTGTTTGAGCCAAATTCTCCATTTCCATCTAAAGTGAAAGTTCCACCTGTTAAATTAATTACTCCGTTTGTTCCGGTTGCTGAGCCTCCTCTAACTGTAACATTGAAAGAACCAGTAAGAGTTCCTGCCAACATTGATAAATTATTGTTAACACTTAGTGCATCCAAGAGAGTCCATTCTCCACCTTCACCATTGAAAACTAAATTGTAAAATGCTTGTTCTGAAGTTCTAATTTGTTTTCCAGTAGATGTTGCAGTGAAAACGAATGTTGAAGAAGCAGAATCTAAAATTCCACCAACGCTAATTAAAAAGCTACCACCTATTGTATGAGTTTCTGTGCCCTGAGCTATAAATTGAGCAAAAGAGCCAATTTTCAAATCTCCGCTTTCAACGGTTACATTCCCTAATGGTTTAAATTTTTTCCCTGGCCAAAGATAAAGAGAATTTCCAGAAAAGATTGTTAAAGACCCTTCTTCTGCATCAAAAGGAATGTCTGGATCTTGATCTGCATCAAAAACTGCCAAATGAGAAATGGAAATTGGTTCTTCTCCTTCGTTTCTTAGAATTACCCAGTTTTCATAAAGATCAAAATCAGTAGTTGAAGCTAAAGGAGATCTGGTAAGTGTTACTGCTTTTGAACTTGTTCCGTCCAAATAAACAGTCAAAACAACATCTCCTTCAATCCAAATTCCCTCGATTGCAAAAGAGCCATCAGTCGGTAAACAAGAGGTTGCAAAATCTCCTTGGCCATCTAACTTTAACCTCACTACTGGAGTTTGACCATCGCAAACTTGAGATGGATTTTGCCATTGAGAATCTAATACTCTTCCTGAAACTGTAATTTGAGCGTAAGCACTATCATCCCATCTGATCTCTCCTGGATCCCCAGAATCAAAATCGTATTTTTCACCATCAAAACCGCCAGAGTGATTTCTAAATCTCCAAAAAGTAGTGCTCGTTCCATTGATTAATTTTACGTTGTAACAATTTGTGCAATCTGTTGAAGTAGCAAAGATACAACCTAAAATTTCAAACTGGGGCTGTGAAGAAATTACTGGCGCAGAAATTGTAATTAAGCTGGCATTTGATGAATGTTCCATTAAAAAGTCACCATAATCTAAAGATTGAAGTTCCCCTCCTAAAATTTGAAGACCAGAAGAATCAGTCCCTCGAATTTGGTAGTAAGAAGCGCTAGTGGTGCCAGATTGAATGATGAAAGAGTAAAAGCCAGAGTTATTTTGCCTATCAATGGTTGTAGTAGCAGTAGATGTCCCAACAATTTCTAAAATTCCACCAGAAACCTTAATTGTCGATCCAGGATAAACTCTTACATTGACTTGTCTTGGGTTTGAAGAAATGTCTGTTCCGTCAAAATCTTTGTTGTATGACCAGTATTCAGAGGTTGA
>GBSOD1_14_pt1 | contig 97329 bp, 91 predicted proteins | sample GBScel77sediment_FD_61372 | JGI IMG/M metagenome (IMG submission 61372)
TTACAAGGTCAAATTAATTAAATAAATTTTTTTAAAATTATGGAAAAACTTTGCGAAGAAGGTATAAGATGTGCCAGAATTTTATATGGCACTTTGGGCTTGATTGGTTTTTTAGTAACCAATATTTGGTTTGTTTTTGCTGGCGCAATCTTAATGATTCTAGGAGGTATTTCTCCTAAATTAAATTTATTTTATCACCTCTATTTACTAGTGAGAAAAAGATTTACTAAAACACCTCCAGTTTTTCTTTTGGATCCTGCTCCTAATAAATTTGCTTGCTTTTTGGGAGGATTTTTTTATCTTTTAGGGTTTTTTCTTTACTCTTTAGGGTTTTCTACCATAGCCTGGATTTTCACCTGGATAGTGATCATTCTTTCTTTTTTGGCAGGATTTACAGGAATTTGTATAGGAGCTCTTATTTATGGAGTATTGCTCAAAATCCTTAAAAAATGAAAGATAAAAAGAATACCGTTTTTCTGAACCAAAATTGTTGGTTAGTGAGAACTATTAAAACCCTCCCCGCTAAACGATGTCGCTATTGTGTTTGGAAATTTACTCAATGTCCGCTTTTTTCTTTTTTGTTTTGGATGCTCTTTTTTCTCTCTATTTCTTTTTTGATAATTTATTTTTTTGAAGGAAAAATTTCAAAAGTAATTGCTTTTGCTTTAATGATTCCATTTTTTGGTCTTGGATTTTTTGTAAATCGGATGGTTGAACAATTAATTTTTGCTCACTATAAACAGATGAAAGCCAAAGAAGAAGCGATGAAAGCCAAAGAAGAAGCGCAAAAATTAATTATTGAGTTGGAAAAAGAGAAAGCATCTTTAGACATAAAAGTAAAAGAGAGAACGGAAAAACTGAAAGAATTAACTGAAACTTTAGAGAAAAAAGTTAAAGAAAAAACACAGGAGTTAGAACAGGAACGGAAAAAACTAGCCGAAAAAGTAAAAGAACTCGAAAATATGACAAAAATTTTTATTGGTCGCGAGTTAAAAATGATTGAATTAAAAGAAAAAATTAAAGAACTTGAAGAGAAATTAAAGAAAATCCATTCTTAAAAAAGTTTCTCGGTGAATTGGACAAGGCCCCATTTTTCTTAAAGTTTTAAAATGCTCTTTTGTAGGATAGCCTTTATGCTTTTCAAATTTATATTCTGGATATTTTTTTGCCAAATTTTCCATAATTTTATCCCTTTTTATTTTTGCCAAAATTGATGCCAAAGAAATTAAAACATTTTTTTGATCTCCTTTAACAATTGGTTTTTGCACAACATTGATCTTTGGAATCTTTAAATTTCCATCAACAAAAATTAAATCAGGTTTTTTCTTTAATTTTTTAAAACATCTTTGCCAACCCAAAAAAGTAGCCTGCAAAATATTGATTTTGTCAATTGTTTTTGGCCAAACAGAAGCTATTTTCCATTCAATTCCTTTTAGTTTTTTTATTTTTTCTAGAATTTCTAATCTTTTTTTTGGAGAAAGCAATTTTGAATCTTTAATTCCCAACTTTTTCAATTTTCTCAAAAAACCTCTTTTACAAACGACAATACAAGTTACCACCGGACCTGCCAAAGGCCCTCTTCCTGCTTCATCTGCCCCAGCTAAAATTTTTTCCATTTTAAGATTTTAGCAATTTTGTGATAAAATGAAACTCAGATTAGGTTTTGGCCATGAGAAAATATCAAATTTTAGAACACAAAGCAGATTTAAAAATTGAAGTTTTTGGAAAAACAAAAGAAGAACTTTTTGAAAACGCAGTAATTGGAATGCAAAGAGCAGCAGATTATAAACCAACTAAACAACCAACAAATAAACAACTCACAACTAAACAACTTAAAATTAAATCAGTAGATTTACCTTCTTTGTTGGTTGATTTTTTGAGCGAGGTTTTATATTTGATTGAAACAGAAAAATTAGTTTTTGAAAAAGTTGAGTTTGAAAAATTTACAGAAAAAGAAATTGAAGCTAATTTAATTGGAAAACCTTTAAAAAGAATGGGAGTCCATATTAAAGGAGTGACCTATCATGATTTAGATATTAGTCAAAAAAAGGATGGTACCTGGCGGGCAACAATTTTATTTGATATTTAGGAAAAAGATTTTAAAATTAGATATATGATTTCAAAAAAAGATTTTAAAAAAATTTCAGATTTTCTTTGGGAAATTCCAAAGAGTTTTCGAGCTGACATGAGAGTTCCAGCAAGAGTTTATCTTTCTGAAAAAATGCTAGAAGAAGCATTCAGAGATAGGTCGATTGAACAATTAATTAATGTTGCAACTTTACCTGGAATTCAAAAGTATGCCTTGGCAATGCCAGACATGCACGAGGGCTATAGTTCACCAATTGGCGGAGTGGCAGCAATTGATACAAAAGAGGGAATAATTTCACCTGGAATGCAAGGGTATGACATAAATTGCCTTTCTCCAAAAACGAATGTTCTACTAGAGCACGGAGCTTATCTTCCAATCTCTGAATTAGAAAAGACTTGGAAAAACAAAAAAGTAAAATTTGTTGACTTTAAAGACAAAGACTTGAGAGAGTGCGGAATGATTTACTTTCTGAAAAGATATAACAATCCCACCATTTACAAAATCACGACTTTATCTGGAAGAGAAATTGAGGTTACTGGAGACCATCCGATTTATACTCAAGAAGGAATGAAAGAAGCAAGATTCTTAAAAAAAGGAGAAAGAATTGCAATTTTTCCTTTCAAAGGAGTTATTTTTGAAGAACCTTCAGGCGAGATCATTCTTTCAAAGGAAAATTTTGAAAAAACCCTAAGAAAATTGGGGAAAACAACTAAAGGATCTTCAATTCAACAAATTTTAAAGGAAGTAGAAAAGCTTGATCTTTTCCCTCTAAGGTATAATTCTTGGCAACTTCCTTATCTTTTAAAAATAATGGGATTTATTTTTGGCGATGGTTACATTTCTATTACTAAAGATGGAAGAGGAATTGTAGGGTTTAATGGAAAAAGAGAAGATTTAGAAGAAATCAGAAAAGATATTAAAAAAATTGGTGTTAATCCTTCACCTGTTGTTACAAGGGAAAGGAATCACAAAATAGAAACTCAATATAAAAAAGAGTATCATTTTAAGACAAAGGAAGAATCTTTCAGGGTAACTTCCTTCGCTTTTGCTTCCTTATTGGTAGCTTTGGGAACTCCTTATGGAATAAAAACTAAAAAGGAATATCGAGTACCCAAATGGATCTTTAAGGCTCCTTTGTGGCAAAAAAGATTATTTTTAGCTTCATTATTTGGTGCAGAACTTTCTTGTCCTAAAACACTGAATAAATACAACTTTTATACTCCTCAGTTGAACATGTCAAAAGAGAAGAAATTGGAAAAGAACGCAAAGGCATTTTTAGAAGATATTGCTAAGCTTTTGAAAGAATTTGGCGTTGAAACTTCTCAAATAAAGAAAGTTCCAGGGCACTCTTTCAAAGGAAAAACAGGCGAAACAATAGGTTTTAGATTGCAGATTCAAGAAAAAATTGAAAATTTAATAAGGTTTTTTGAAACCGTCAATTATGAATACAACAAGCAAAAACAAAAAGAAGCTTGTTTGGCTGCAGGTTATTTGAGGTTAAAGCTTAAAGTAACAGAATTGAGAGAAAAGGCAAGAGAGGAAATAAGAACTCTTTATAAGAAAAAAGGAGATTTTAAAAAATTCGCCCCAAAGATTCTAGAAAAATATGGCAAGAAATACGTTAGTTATCAATTCCTTTACCATTCACTTTTTAAAGAAAAAAGTCACGGCGTAATCAGAAAGAGAGGAAAACCAAGAATAGCCTTCAATTTTCCCTCCTTTGAAGAGTACAAAAAAGGACATGCCTTTGGAGAAAGTGGTTTAGTTTGGGAAGAAATTCAAAAAATAGAAAAAATTCCTTATCAAGATTTCGTTTTTGATTTTACTATTAATAATGTTAATCACAATTTTATTGCTAACAATTTTGTGGTTTCAAATTGTGGAGTGAGGATTTTGACTTCAGAATGGAAAGAAAATGATTTGAAAGCCTATTTGGAAAAATTAGCAAATGAGATTCACAAAGAAGTTCCTTCTGGGCTTGGGAGAGGAAGGCAATTGAAATTTTCGATTCCAGAACTAGACAAAATTTTAGAAAGAGGAGTTCCTTATTTGGTTGAGCAAGGTTATGGAGAAAAAGAAGATATTGAAAATTGTGAGGCAGGGGGGAAATTACCATGGGCAGATGCTAGTACAGTTTCAACCCATGCAAAGAATCGAGGAAGAGATCAAGTGGGGACTTTGGGATCTGGCAATCACTTTTTGGAAATTCAAAAAGTTGCTGAAATTTTTAATGAAGAAGTAGCAAAAGTTTTTGGATTATTCAAAGATCAAATTGTGATTATGGTTCATTGTGGATCGCGCGGATTAGGCCATCAAGTTTGTTCTGATTATTTGAGAGAATTTATTCCTTTAATGCTCAACAAATATAAAATCAAGGTTCCAGATAGAGAATTTGCTTGCGTTCCTTTCAATTCTCCAGAGGGAAAAAGAGCTTTGGCTGCTTCTGGAGCTGCTGCAAACTATGCCTGGGCAAACAGACAAATGATTACTCATTTTGTTAGAAAGGCCTGGAAAAATGTTTTGGGAGATCGAGGAGGAAAATTAAATTTGCTTTATGATGTTGCTCATAATATCATAAAGATTGAAAAATACAACATTGAAGGAAAAGAAAAAGAAGTAGCAGTTCATAGAAAAGGAGCAACCAGAGCTTTTCCTCCAGGACATCCTGAAATTCCAGAAAAGTATAGGCAAGTTGGACAACCAGTCATCATTCCAGGATCTATGGGAACTGCTTCATACGTTTTAGTTGGAACGAAAGAGGGAGAAGAAGCTTTCTACAGTACTTGTCACGGGGCGGGAAGAACTATGTCAAGGCATGCAGCAATTAGAAGCCTTTCAGGAAGAGAAATTATCAATCAATTGGAGCGAAAAGGAATCATTGTTAAATGTTATTCTCTAAAAGGAATTGCTGAAGAGGCTCCCCAAGCTTACAAAAATGTTGATGAAGTTGTTGAAGTAGTTCACAAAGCTGGTCTATCAAAAAAAGTGGCAAAATTAATACCTTTGGCAGTGATTAAAGGAGAATAATAAAAATGCAAATTTCAAATTGCAAAATGCAAATTGAAATTATAAAATTCAGAAATTTTTATTATGAGCGCGAGATTGTCAAAATCGATTCGAAAATTTATTCGAAAAGAAAAGGCGAGAATTCGCAAAGAAGTTTTAGATTTGAAAGAGCAAGAAAGGTTGATAAAGGAACTTTATCAAAAATTTTTAAAACAAAATGAAGATAAAAGAAATCTTTAAACTAGCAATTGAAATGGGGATTGAAGCAGATTTTAGAGGCAGAGAAGGAGTAATGAGAGTCTTGGAAAGAAAAAAGAAAAAATATGAAAGACTCTCTCCCAAGGAGAAAGAGATTTTTGATTTAGAAGCTCTAGAAAACCCTTATTTGGACACGAGAATTTACAACATCGCAGAAGATAAAGAGATAAAAAAAGTTTTAGCTGGAATTCATATTGAAGTAGAGGAACTTTTGTTAGCAAAAGAATTGGGTGATATTGATTTAGTAATTGCTCACCATCCAATGGGGAAGGGATTGGCGAATTTAGCAGATGTGATGGAATTACAATGCGACATTTTGAATTATTACGGAGTTCCAATAAACATTGCCGAGGGTTTAATGAAAGAAAGAATTGATGAGGTTGCAAGAGGAGTTCATGCCTTAATTCATCAAAAAACAGTTGATGCAGCAAAACTTTTAAAAATAAATTTAATGAACGTTCATACTCCAGCTGACAATTTAGTTGCAAAATTTTTAAAAGATTTAATCGAAAAGGAAAAGCCAGAAAGATTGGGAGATTTATTGGATTTGCTTTTTGAAATTCCAGAATACAAAGAAGCAGCAAAAATTGGGGCAGGACCAAAAATTACTGTTGGGTCGCCAGAAAACAGATGCGGAAAGATTGCTTTAACTGAAGTTACTGGAGGAACCGAGGGTTCTCCAAAACTTTATGAAAAAATGGCAATTGCTGGAATTGGAACAATAGTTTCAATGCATCAATCGGAAGAACATTGGAAAAAGGCAAAAGAATCTCACATTAATGTTATCGTCGCTGGTCATTGCCCCTCAGATTCTTTAGGGATGAATTTATTTTTAGATGAATTAGAGAAAAGGGGAATTGAAATCGTTCCCTGCTCAGGGTTGATTAGAATTTCAAGAGTTAAAAAATAAATTCATGAGAACTGGGATTGCGACACTTCCTTTAGACATGGGAAGATGTCCGCGATGGCTTTTTGAAAGGATGAAGAGATTATCAAGAGCCATCGTTTTAACTATTTGTGAAGAATTTGGGCCAGAAGAATTTTTAAAAAGAATTTCAGATCCGGTTTGGTTTCAGTCTTTAGGATGCGTAATTGGATTTGATTGGAACTCTTCAGGATTGACTACTACAACTTTAGGAGCATTAAAAGAGGGAATTTTGGGTTTAGAAGATGAATTGGGAATTTACATTTGTGGAGGGAAAGGAAAAACTTCAAGGAGAACTCCAGAGGAAATTAGAATGTTTGGTTTGACCAGAGGATTTGATTTTTATGAAAAATTGATCTATGCATCAAAAATTACTGCAAAAGTTGATTCTTGTTTGATTCAAGCAGGATTTCAAATTTATCACCATAATTTCATTTTTACAAAAGATGGAAAATTTGCAGTGATTCAACAAGGAATGAACACTCAATTGCAAAAAGCAAGAAGATATCATTGGCTATCTTTAAAAATCAAAGATTTCACTGAAGAGCCCCATTCTGGAATAGTTTCAGATGTGAAATTAAAACCATTAAATTTAGTTGCAAAAGAGAGCAAAGAAAACAAGGAAATTTCTGTTGAAATGGTAAGAGAGGAACCTAAAACTTTTTTAAAAGACTTCAAGCTAATTTGTGAAAAATCCAATTTCTTAATGAAACAAAAAAAGTTGCCAGGATTTTGCGAAATGGAATTAAAAAATGTAGAATTTTATCATCATCCGGTCGAAAAAGAAAAATTCGATTTGAAAAGATTGAAAAAAACAATTGAAAAAGCTCACTTTCTAAAACCAGAAAATTTCGATCAGCTTTTGATGACAGAAGGAGTTGGCCCAAAGACAATCAGATCTTTGAGTTTAGTTGCAGAAATTGTTTATGGTGCAAAGCCATCCTATGAAGATCCTGCAAGATATTCCTTTGCCCACGGAGGGAAAGATGGAACACCGTATAAAGTAGACAGGGCTACTTTCGACAAAACAATCTCTATTCTTGAAAAAAGTATTGAAATGGCTAAAATTTCTTTAAGAGAAAAAGAAATAGCAAAACAAAGACTATGGTCGCAAAAGAATCTCTTACTAGAAGAAAATTCTTAATAAGAAAAAAACAAAAAAGGAGAAAAAAAATTAAAAAACTGAAAGAAAAATATCTCAAGGCGAAGACAAAAGAAGAGAAAGAGAAGATAATTGAGAAAATTTTAAAGATTGCTCCTCACTATCCAATTGAGGAAATTTTGAAGTTAGATGAATCTGAAAAATAGAGAAATATTCTTCCTCTTTTTAACAGAGACTTTTCTGTTTTCCGTTACTTTAATCTTTGGCATTTTTTGTGCTTTCAGATTAGAAAAAATTTTAGAAATTCAGCAAATTGAAATCCCTCCTCTTTCTTCTCTCAAGTTCATTTTTTATTTTTTCTTTGCCACTTTTTTGGTTTTTTTAATATTTAAGCTTCTGAAAACACAGAAAATTAAGGGAAAAATTTACAAAATACTTTTTGTTTCAGTTTCTTTTTTCAGCTCTTTAATCTTTTTTGAATCTTTTTTACCAGAACCTTTTTCTCTAATTTTAGTTTCTTTGTTAATTTTCTGGTGGGCGAAAAATCCAATTATTTTAAATCAAAACCTTTTAATAATTTTTTCTCTTGCTGGAATTGGAGCAAGTTTGGGGTTAGTTTTAAAACCAGAAGCTGTGATTTTAATTTTGGTAGTTCTTTCAATCTATGATTTCATTGCAGTTTACAAAACAAAACATATGGTAAAAATTGCAAAGGAAATGATAGAAACTGGAACGATTTTAGGATTAGTTTCTCCTTTCGAACTTGCCGGTTTTTTAAAAAGCACAAAAGAAATAAAACCTGGAGAAGGAAAGTTTTTAATTTTGGGAGGGGGAGACGTTGCCCTTCCTTTGATTTTTTCTGTTTCTTTGCTAGAGCTTGGAATTTTAAAATCCTTTATAGTCGTCCTTTTCTCTCTATTTGGTCTTTTTTCCAACCTTTTCTTTTTTCTCTCTCAAAAAGAAAGGAAAGCAATTCCCGCTTTACCTCTAATTTCTTTATTTTCAATAATTGGCTATCTTTTCATTCGAGCATTATGAATAAAGAAAAAGAACTTGAAAAATTACATCAAGAAATTAGAAATTGCAAAAAATATCCATTATGGAAATTAAGAAAAAATGCGGTTCCTGGAGAAGGGCCAGTTAATGCAAAAATCATGATTGTTGGACAATCTCCCGGAGTTCAAGAAGACAAAAGAGGAAGACCATTTTGTGGCCCTGCTGGAAAATTACTAGATGAACTTTTAAAAATAGCAAAAATTGAAAGAAAGAAAGTTTTTATTACTTCCCCTTTAAAATGTTTACCTCAACCTCCGATAAATCGCAAACCAAAAAAAGAAGAAATTGAGGCTTGTTTACCTTGGCTAAAAAAGCAAATTGAGATTATAAATCCAAAATACTTTATTTTACTTGGTGAAGTTGCCTTTTCGGTATTTTTTCCTAAGAAAAAATTAAGTGATGTTAGAGGAAAATTGATTGAAAAAGATGGAAAATTCTATTTTCCAACTTATCACCCTGCTGCAGGCTTAAGATTTCCAAGAATCAAAAAAATTTTAGAAAAAGATTTTAAAAATTTAAAAAATCAAATTACTTTAAACATATAGGTGTCTTTTAATCTGTAGTTCAATCTTCTCCAATACTCTCTGACTCCTATTCCTGAAATCACCGCAATCTTCTTCAGGGCGACTTCTTCTTTTACTATTTTTTCCGCCATTTTCACCAATCTTTTCCCTAAACCTCGATGCTGGGGAGCAATTTTTTTGATTCCAATTGGGACCATTTCTCCAAAAGTTTGGATTTCTCTGATGATTGCTGAGTTTTCTAAAACTGGCAAAAAGTGCTTTTTCTTTTCAAAAATTTGAGAGGGAATTCTCAATCTTAAATAGCTGTAAAGTTTTGTTCTATTTTTATTTTCAAAACTCAAAAATATTTCTTTTCCGCCAGAAGCCTCGTAATCTTCTCTAAAAAGATAAACTTTTTCTTTTGGATCATATCTTTCTCTTACCTCTCTACATCTAATACAATGACAAGAAAGACCTTCCCTTTTCATTTCCTTTTGGACAATCTCTCTCAAGTTAGAAATTTTACATCCAGCAACGATTTTTGTTGAAGGAATATCTCTTAAAATTCTGGTAACCCTTACCCAATAGGGTAGGTCTCTCTTGATTTGGATTAAAAGCTCAATTAGTTCTTCATCACTATACGTTTTGAATCTCCCTTCTTCCCATAGCTTATAAAACCTACTTCCTTTGGTTACCACTGTGGGATATATTTTTATCCAATCTGGTTTAAATCTCTCATCAGAAAATACAATCTCAAAGCATTTTTTGTCTAAATTTGGATTTGATCCAAACAAATTTGGCATTAAATGATAAAGTACCTTAAACCCCGCATCTTTTAAAATTTTTGTTGCCAGAGCAATTTTTTCTGCGCTCAAACCTGTTTCATTTTTCTCTAAAATTTCATCAAAAACACTTTGAACTCCCATTTCAACCATCGTTACTCCCAATTTTCTCAACCATTTGATTTCTTCTTCGTTTATTAAATCCGGTCTTGTTTCAATCGAAATTCCAACAATTCTGTTTTTTGCTCTTTCATTCTTTCTTTGCTCCTTTTCTAATTCTTTCAACAAATATGTTGTGTTATTTCGCGATCGTGAATTAACACGATACATTTTTTCGTTTGCAGCACGAAAACATTCCTTTATGAACCAGGCCTGATAGTCTTTTGGATAAAAACTCCAACTTCCCCCAACAATTCTCAGCTCAATCTTATCTGTGGGATGACCTTCGAATTTTAACATTTCAATTCTTTTTTTCATTTGTAAATAAGGATTAAAATTCAAATTTTTTGCTCTCTCTGCTGCTGGTTCTCCTGAAAGATAACTTTTTGGCATCCCCCTTTCAGTTGGACAAAAGATACATTTTCCAGGGCAAGGATAAGGCTTTGTTAAGACTGAAACATTGACAATTCCAGAAAGGGATCTAATCGGTCTGCTTTTTAAAATTTTTTCTAATTTTTGCGATCTTTTTATTCTTTTTTCTTTGAGTAGTTTTTGATAAAATTCAAAAAGCTCAAAATTGCTTAAAGTTTTGATTTTGTATTTCTTTGAAATTTTTCTTTTAAAAGCGGTCAACTCTTCTTGATTTTCTATCTTTGTTCTTATCAATTCCTTAATAATTTTTTCTTCCAGCATGGATTTAGAATATGCAAAATTTATTTTAGAGAAAACCAAAGAGAATTACAATTTAATTGCAGAAGAATTTTCGGCAACCAGAAAAGAAATTTGGGAGGAATTAGAATTTCTTTTTAAAGATTTAAAAGAAGGGGAGAAAGTTTTAGATTTAGGCTGTGGGAACGGAAGATGGTATAAAGTTTTTAAAGAAAAAGGAGTTGATTATTTTGGAGTAGATAATTCAGAAAAACTAATTCAAATTGCAAAAGAAAATTTTCCTGAGGCAAAATTTTTTGTTGGAGATGCGCTAAATCTTCCATTTCCTGAAAATTTTTTTGACAAAATCTATTCAATTGCTCTCTTGCATCACATTCCTTCTGAAGAATTTAGGATTAAAGTTTTAAACGAAGCAAAAAGAGTTTTAAAAAAAAGAGGGATTTTGGTTTTAACTTGTTGGAAAATTCATCGATTAAGAGAAATTTTTGCACTTTTAAAATATACCCTCTTAAAATTGATTGGAAAATCGAAATTGGATTTCAAGGATGTGTTTTTGCTCTGGGGTAAAAAAACGCTAAGATACTATCATTGTTTTTCAAAAAGGGAACTTGAAAAATTAATAAAAAAAGCAGGGTTTGAAATTTTAGAATCTGGAGTGGTAAAAAATAAAAGAGGTAATAGAAAAAACTATTATCTAATTTGTAAAAAGCCCCTGTAGCTCAATGGATAGAGCATTGGCCTCCGGAGCCAAAGATGCTGGTTCAATTCCAGCCAGGGGCACTTGACAGAAAAATCAAAGAAACTAAACTCAAATTTGAGGGGATGCGGGCCAAAGTGCCCTAGGGTACGCAACCTTGATGGAGGAGAAATGGCTTGCTAGCACCTCCTGACGCCCCAGGAGGGAAATTTCTGTCCTTTCAAATCTGTCAAGGTTGCTTCCCCTCACTAAAGAAGGGGAAAATTTGATTTCCCCTTTTTAGTTGGTAAAATTAAGATTATGAAGAAAAAATTAGGATTTAAAATTGCAGTTTCTGGTGCAGCCGAAGTTTCCCATTGTTGTAAAAACATTGTTGAGATTTCAAAGGAAGTTGGGAGAGAAATAGCACGACAAGGATGTATTTTAATTACGGGAGCAACAACTGGAGTTCCGTACTATGCTGCATTAGGTTGTAAAGAAGTTGGAGGTTTTTCAGTTGGTTTTTCTCCCGCATCTTCAGAGGCTGCTCATCTAAGAACTTATCGCCTTCCTACTGACGCCTTTGATGTAATGGTTTATACCGGCGCAGATTATGTTGGGAGAAATATGATTATGACAAAATCCGCTGATGGAGTGATTATAATCTGTGGAAGAATGGGGACATTGCATGAATTCGCTACCGCTTTTGAAATTCAAAAACCAATTGGAGTTTTAGAGGGGACTGGAGGTACTGCAGATAAAATCAGGCAAATTGCCATTGGTCCTTATCGAGGGGTTAAAAAAATAGTTTACGAAAAGGATCCTAAAAAATTAGTTCAAAAGTTAATCGCAAAGATCAGAAAAGAAAAAGAAAAAAATAACGAAAAATTAAAAAGGTCAAAAAAATAAAAACTAAAAATGGAAGAAGGAAAATTAATTGGAAAAGTTACTCATTATTTTGGAAAAATTGGAGTAGCGGTGATTCAATTGGAAGATACTTTGAAAGTTGGAGATACGATTAGAATAGTCGGAGGACAAACCGATTTCACTCAAACTATCGAATCGATGGAAATTGAACATAAAAAAGTACAAGAAGCAAAAGCTGGAGAATCAGTAGGAGTTAAAGTGATTCAAAAAGTGAGAGAAGGATACAAGGTTTATAAATTATAAAAAATTCAAGTCAAAGTAAATGGAAAACGAATTTTTTTTCCAATTGATTTTAGCTGTTATTTTAGGAGGATTGATTGGTTTGGAAAGAGAATTTAAAAAGAAAGGTGCTGGAATTCAAACTTATTCTTTAGTTTCACTTGGTTCTTGCCTTTTTTCTTTAATCGCTTTCTCTTTAGCCAATTTAAAAATTTTAGATCCCTCTCCAATTTTAATGGCAATCGCGGTCGGTATGGGATTTATTGGGGCGGGGGCAATTTTTAAAGGAGAAGTTCAGATTTTTGGATTAACAACTGCAGCAGGTCTTTGGACTACTGCAGCAATCGGATTGGCAGTAGGCGCAAAATATTATTATTTAGCAATTTTTTCTACAGCTTTAGTCCTGATAATTTTTTATTTTTTTGGATTTGCAGAAGAGAAAATATTCAAAAAATGAAAGCATGGAATTTATTGCAGATTTTCATTTACACTCAAAATATTCAAGAGCGACTTCCCAAAAAATGGATTTTGAAAACCTTGATAAGTGGGCAAAAATCAAAGGAATTTTAGTTTTGGGGACAGGAGATTTTACTCATCCCCTTTGGTTGAAGGAGATAAAGGAGAAACTAGAAAGCGCAGAACCTGGGTTATTTAAGCTAAAAAAAACAAACAGTCAAACTCGCTTTATTTTAACAACAGAGGTTTCTTGCGTTTATTCTAAGAAGGGAAAACAAAGAAAAATTCATTTAATAATTTTTTCTCCATCTGTTGAAATTTGCGAAAAAATAAATAATTATTTAAAACTTTATGGAAATTTAGAGTCAGACGGAAGGCCGACTTTGAATTTAGACGCAAAGGAATTGACGAAAATCGTCCTTAATATCTCAGGCGACTGTTTAATTGTCCCCGCACATATTTGGACTCCGTGGTTTTCTTTATTTGGATCTCGCTCAGGGTTTGATTCAATAGAGGAATGTTTTGAAGAATATTCAAAATACATTTTTGCTGGAGAAACAGGATTAAGTTCTGATCCAAAAATGAATTGGAGATTATCAGCATTAGACAAAATTACTCTAATTTCTTGTTCTGATGCTCATTCTCCTTCCAATATTGGAAGAGAGGCGAATGTTTTCAATTGCGAACTTTCTTATTATGAAATTGTAAAAGCAATAAAAGAGAAAGATAAAAGTAAATTTTTGTACACAATCGAATTTTATCCAGAAGAGGGAAAATACCATTATGATGGACACAGAAATTGCGGAGTTTCTTTTTCTCCAAAGGAGACAAAAAAATACAATGGAATTTGTCCAGTTTGTGGAAGACCTTTGACCATCGGGGTTTTAAACAGGGTAGAGCAATTGGCAGACAGACCGGAAGATTTTGTTCCAGAAAATGCCATTCCATTCAAGAGTTTAATCCCCTTGGAAGAAATAATTGCTGATGTCTTAGGACAAGGAGCGGGGACAGTCGAGGTGGAAAAGCAATATAAAAATCTGATCGAAAAATTCGGAAACGAATTCAACGTTTTAATAAATGTTCCTAGATCAGACTTGGAAGCCGTTACTTTACCAGAAATCGCAGAAGGAATAATCAGGTCAAGAGAGGGAAAAGTCTTTATCGAACCAGGATATGATGGTGTTTATGGAAAAATCAGAATTTTTCAAAAGGGAGAACAAAAAAATGTTCTGAGACAAGGAACTTTGTTTTAACAATGAAAATTGGAATTCCAAAATCCCTAGTTTATTGGAAGAGGCCTTATTTTTGGGAGAATTTTTTTGAGAATTTAGGGTTTGAAGTTTTGTTGTCTCCAAGAACAAATAAAGAAATTGTAGAAATCGGAGTTAAAATTTCTGATCCTGAAACTTGTTTTTCGTGTAAAGTTTATTTTGGGCATTTAAAGTGGTTGGAGGGAAAGTGCGATTTGATTTTTGTGCCAAGGCTAAAAAGAAAAGGGAATTCAGAATATTGTCCAAAGTTTTTTGGTCTTCCAGATTTGGCAAAGATTTTGGTAAAAACTAAAATTTTGACAGAAACTTTTGATGAGAAAAAAGAAAGATTTGAGGAGAGTTTGGTAAAATTAGGAGAGAAATTGGGAAAGAATAAAGAAGAAATAAAAGAAGCTTTTGAGAAGGCTTTGATCAAAGAAAAAGAAATCAAAGCAAAGCAGGAAAAAGAGACGCTAGAAAAAATAAATTCGAATTCTAAAAAAATTATTTTGATTTCTCATCCTTACAATTTGTACGACGAGTATGTAAATTTAAGGATCAAAGAAAGACTGGAAAGGCTGGGAGTAGTTCCGATATTCATAGAAGAAATTCCAAATTCCAAATCCCAAATTCCAAATAAATTCCAAATCCAAAATTCCAATTTACCAAGTTTTCATTGGGAATTTGCAAAAGAAATCATGGAAAAAATAGACTTCATCTTGGCAAAAAAAATCGATGGCGCCATTGAAATTTCTTCGTTTGCCTGTGGTTGCGATGCAGTTTTAAAAGAATTTGTTGAGAAAAAATTTAAAGAAAAAAATATCCCATTTTTGTATTTAGTAATTGATGAACATACAGGAGAAGCAGGATTTCAAACAAGGTTGGAAGCATTTATTGACACAATATCATGAAAATAACTTTTCCTTATTGGGGAAATTACACAGTAGCCTTTGAGCTTTTAGCAAAAAAACTAAATTTAGAAGTTGTTCCTCCAGAAAAGACAACTCCAAGGACAATTGAAAAAGGGGTAAAAATTGCCCCTGAAATGTATTGTTTTCCTTTGAAAGTCAATTTAGGTAATTTTTTAGAAGCAATCGAAAAAGGGGCAGATACAATTGTAATGCCAACTGCTTTGGGTGGGTCTTGTAGATTGAGGTATTATGCTTTCGTTCAAGATAAAGTCTTGAAGGAAAACGGAAAGAATGTAAACTTTGTTATTTTTGATCAATCTTTGGATATTTTTTCAAAACTAAAAAAAATCTCTGGAGCTAGCTTTTTTAAAATGATAGAGGCTACGATTTTTACTTTAAAAGCACTAAATATAATTGAAAAACTTGAAAAAAAAGCTCAATATCTAAGACCAAGGGAGATTGAAAAAGGAGATACTGATAGGGTTTTAATTTCCGCTTTTAGGAGAATGAGAGAAATTGAAAAATTCTCAGAGCTTTTGAAATTTGAAAAGGAGATTATGAAAGAGCTCAATCAAATTAAAATCAAGAGAAAAAAAGTACCTAGAGTAGGAATTCTAGGTGAAATTTACACAGTATGTGATCATGTGGTAAATTTTGAAATTGAGAAAAAACTTGGAAATTTGGGAGTAGAGGTCCATCGAGAAATGAGTTTACTTTATCATTTGAAAAAGAAAATTTTCTTTAAAGATTTTTTCATTCAAAGAAAAATAAAACCTTATTTGGGATCTACAGTCGGAGGACACGGGAGGGACGCAATTTATGAGATGCTAAAATATGTAAAAAAAGGATTCGATGGAGTGATTCAATTGTTACCAAGTTTTTGCATGCCCGAGACAAGTGTGCGCCCTATTTTAGAAAAAATCCATCAAGAGACTGGAATTCCATTTTTATCTTTATCTTTAGATGAACAAGTTGCAGAAGCAGGAATTGATACAAGAATTGAAGCATTTGTGGATGTGGTAAAAAATTATTATCAAAAAAAGCAAAAAACATGAAAGCATATTTGGGAATTGATGTAGGATCTTTAACTGTAAAATTTGTTTTGATTGATAAAAAGGGAGAAGTTTTGTATTGGAACTACGAAAGAACAGGGGGGAGACCGATAGAGGCAATTCAAAGGGAATTGAAAAAATTAAAAGAGTGGATTGAAAATCACAACCCAAAAATTGAAATTTCTGGAGTAGGAACTACAGGTTCTGCAAGATATTTGGCAGGAGTGATTGTTGGAGCAGATTTAATAAAAAATGAAATTACAGCTCACGCAAAGGGAGCATCTTTTTTAGTTCCTGAAGTAAGAACAGTCATTGATATTGGGGGACAAGATTCAAAAATAATTATTTTGGAAAATGGAGTGGCAGTGGATTTTGCGATGAATTACCTGTGCGCCGCTGGAACCGGCAGCTTTTTAGATGCCCAAGCATTTAGGTTGGGAATTCCGATTGAAAAATTTGGAGAATTAGTCTTGAAATCAAAAAAACCAACCACCATCGCTAGTAGATGTACAGTTTTTTGCGAATCGGACATGATTCATAAACAACAAATTGGTCACAAAGTTGAAGATATTGTGGCAGGGCTTTGTGAGGGCTTAGTGAGAAATTATCTATCAAATGTTGCAAAAGGGAAAAAAATTTTATCTCCAATTTTATTTGTTGGCGGAGTTTCAGAAAATGTTGGAATGAGATGGGCTTTTGAGAAAGCTTTGGGCCAAAAGGTTATTGTTCCAAAGTACAACAAAGTTATGGGAGCTTTTGGAGTTGCTCTTTTGGTAAAAGAGCATCCTCCTCAGAAAACGAAGTTTAGGGGATTTGAAATCTCAGATATGGATATTAAATGTGATTCTTTTCAATGTAAAGGTTGCCCAAATCAATGTGAAGTAATAGAAGCAAAAATGAATGATAAAATTATTGCTAGATGGGGGGATAGATGTGGGCGGTGGTCAAATTTAAGGTACGATTAAAAATTGCGCAAGTTCGACTACCTACTTGAAAATTCAAAATTGGTTAATCTTTTTTACACCCTAAAGAACTCATTAAATCTTTAGATACCATTCCTCCTTTAAAACACGCAGTTTAAAACTTTGGATTTTTTGCGATGGGATGAGTTTGTACAAAAATTTGACAGTGGTATTAATTTTTGCTAAAATACTAGCTACCAGGGGAAGCTATTTAAATTTCGTTTCGAAATTTAGGTAGCGACCTAGGACAAGGTCGCTTTTAATTTAGAAAAATTATGGCGTTCAAGAAATTTGGAGGAAAAAGATTTCACCGAGAAATGCATAAGGGAAATTGGTCCTGTTCAGACTGTGGAGCAGAAATAACCGAATTGCCATTTGAACCAACACCAGGAAGACCAGTTTACTGCAAAGAATGCTGGGCAAAAAGAAGGGTTGAAAAAGGAAGGTAAAATTTCCTCCACCCCCTCATCAAAGGAGGGGGTTTTTTTATAATTGAATTGGAATGACCCCTTCTTATTTGAATTTGAAAAAAGGAAAATTGCAAAAGAGAGTTGAAAAGCTTTTTAAAATTTTAAAAAATTGTGAAATTTGTCCAAGGAAATGCCATGTTAATAGATTAAAAGGAGAAAAAGGATATTGCCAATTAGGATACTTGCCGATGGTTTCTGCTTTCCATCCCCATTTTGGCGAAGAAACACCTTTGGTTGGAAGATACGGTTCTGGTACGATTTTCATGACTTCTTGTAATCTATCTTGCGTTTATTGTCAAAATTATGAAATCTCTCAATTGAGAATTGGTGAGGAAGTTTCTTTTGAAAGATTGGCAGAGATGATGATTGAGCTTCAAAATTTAGGTTGCCACAACATCAATTTTGTTACCCCCACTCCTCAAGTTCCCCAAATTGTAAAGAGTTTAGAGATTGCAATAAAAATGGGACTGAAAATTCCTCTGGTTTATAATACCAACGCTTACGATTCAGTGAAAACCTTAAAATTGTTAGATGGAATTTTTGACATTTACATGCCAGATGCAAAATATTCAGATGACAAAATTGCCACAAAATATTCAAGTGCTCCAAATTATTTTGAAATAATAAAAAAAACAATCAAAGAAATGCACAGGCAAGTTGGAGATTTAGTAATTAGTGAGGAAGGAATTGCTGTTCGAGGGTTAATCGTTCGCCATTTAGTTTTGCCAAACAATTTGGCAGGTTCTGAAAAAATTTTCGAATTTATTTCAAAAGAGATTTCAAAAAACACATTCATTAATATAATGGATCAATATTGGCCAGCTTACAAAGCCCATCAATATCCTGAACTTTCAAGAAGGATTAGTGAAGAAGAATTTCAAGAAGCAATAAAACTAACCAAAAAATTTGGTTTAAAAAGAATTTATACATGATTGAATTTTTTGGAAAAATTTTAATCTTTTTTGGACTAATTTTGATTTTACTTGGGTTAATTTTTTCTTTTGCTGGAAAAATTCCCTATCTTGGAAGATTGCCAGGGGATATTTTGATTAAAAAAGAAAACTTTACGTTTTATTTTCCTTTGGGAACTTGCATTTTAATTAGTGTTATTTTGTCTGTTGTCTTTTATTTAATTTCTCGCTTTTTAAGATGATAAAAAATATCTTTATCACCGGTCCACCAGGTTGTGGAAAAACAACTTTGATAAAAGAAATTTTGAAAGAATTGAAAATCCCTACCAAAGGATTTTTTACTGAAGAAATAAGAAGGGATGGAGAAAGAATAGGTTTTAAAATTTTGACTTTAAGCAAAAAAGAAGGGATTTTTGCAGAAAAAGGACTCAAGAGTTCTTACAAAGTATCAAAGTATGGAGTACTTTTGAAGAATTTAGAGGAAATTGGAATAAAGGAAATTGAAGAAGGATTAAAAGGAAATTTTTTGATAGTTGTTGATGAGATAGGAAAAATGGAACTTTTTTCAAATAAATTTAGAGATGCGATTTTAAAAGCCTTGGATTCTGAAAACAAAGTCTTAGGAACGATAATGCTACAGGAAAATCCATTTTGCGATAAAATAAAACAAAGAAAAGACACAAGGGTTTTTTATTTGACGAGAGAAAACAAAGAAAAAGTTAAAAAAGAAATTTTATGCCTTTTCCAGAATTTACAGCAAAAGAGATAAAAGAAGTATTCGAGGTTTTAAAAAGTAGAGAAAATGGTTTAAGCGAGAGCGAGGTTAAAGAAAGACAGAAAATTTATGGCTTGAATGAAATTAAAGAAAAAGAAGTTTTATCAATTGAGATTTTCTTGAGACAACTAAAATCTCCATTTTTTTATCTTTTAATAATTGCTGCTATTTTAGCATTTTTAATTGGAGAAAAGATCGATGCCTTTTTGATTTTCATTTTCGCTTTTTTAAATGTAATTTTGGGATTTTCTCAAGAATACAGAGCCCATCGAGCACTTTCTCTTTTGAAATCTTATTTTCCTCCAGACGTCAACGTTTTGAGAGAAGGCAAAGAAAAAATAATCGATAAAAAATTTTTGGTTCCGGGAGATATTGTTATTTTGCAAACTGGAGATATCGTTCCTGCTGATTTAAGGATAATTGAAGAGAGAAATCTTTTGGTTGATGAATCAATTTTAACTGGAGAATCAGAGCCTGTAGTAAAAATTTCAGAAAAATTAGAAAAAGAGACAAATCAAATTTTTGAAGCAAAGAACATCTTATTTTCTGGAACCTCAATAGTTTCTGGAAAGGCAAAGGGAATCGTTATTTCAACTGGGAGAGAAACTGAAATTGGAAAAATTGGAAAATTGATTGCAAAAATTGAAAAACCGAGCTTGTACCAAAAAGAAATTTTAGATTTTTCAAAGATAATTATTAGATTTGTTGTTTTGACAATCTTTCTTATTTTTTTCGTCAATCTTATTTTAAAAAAGCAACAAAATCCAATTGATTTTCTAATCTTTTGTTTGGCTTTACTTGTCGGTCTTGTTCCAGAGGCTCTACCAGTTGTTGTTGGGGTTTCCCTTTCAAACGGAGCCTTGAGACTAGCAAAGAGAAATGTTTTAGTCAAAAGATTGGAAGCAATCGAAGATTTGGGAAACGTTGAAGTTTTATGTACAGATAAGACCGGAACTATAACCGAAAACAAATTAACTTTAACTGAAGTTTTTTCAAAAGATGAAGAAAAATGTTTAAATTTTGCTTTCTTTGCTTCCTCACTTTTGGAAAAAGAAGTTGAAGTCGTTCAAAACCCTTTTGATTTGGCAATTTATGAGAGAGTAAAAACAAGGACTAGGGAATTAAAAAGAGCAAAACTAATTTATGAAATTCCTTTTTCTCCCCAAAGATTGAGAAATTCTGTTTTGGTTGAATTTGAAGGAAAAAGATTTTTAATTTTAAGAGGAGCCCCAGAAAAGATTTTGGAACTTTCAAAAGGGAATGAAAGAGAGGAAATTTTAAAAATTGCAAAAGAAAAGGGAAAAGAGGGAAAGAGGGTTTTGGCAATTGCTTATAAAGAATTTAGTGGAAATTCATTTTCTGAAGCAGATGAAAAAGAATTAGAATTTTTGGGAATTTTGTGCTTTTTAGATCCTTTAAAGAAAGATGCAAAAAAGACATTGAATTTGGCAAAAAAGTTGGGGGTTCAAATTAAAATTTTAACTGGAGATTCAAAAGAAGTTGCAACTCAAATAGCAAAGGAGGTTGGGCTAATAAAGAGCGAAGAAGAAGTGATTTTGGGTAAAGATCTAGAAAATCTTTCAGAGAAAGAATTTGATGAAATTTGCGAAAAATATTCAGTTTTTGCCAGGGTTTTACCGGAAACAAAATTGAAAATTATAAAATCTTTACAGAAAAAATACGAAGTTGGATTTATTGGAGAAGGAATAAACGATGCCCCGGCATTAAAAGAAGCAAACGTTGCGATTGCTGTCAAAGGAGCAGCAGAAATTTCAAAAGAAGTAGCAGATATTATTTTGTTAAAGGATGACTTAAAAACGATTGTGGAAGGAATAAGGAGGGGAAGAAATATTTTTTCAAACATTCAAAAATATATTAAGGCGACTTTAGCTTCCAATTTTGGGAATATGTATTCAATGGCTGGAATTTCCTTGATTTTCCCCTTTTTACCAATGCTTCCAACTCAGATTTTGCTCTTGAATTTGTTAACAGATTTACCCTTAGTTTCAATTGCCGCCGATACTCTAGATCCAGAAGAACTAAGAAGACCAAAAGTTCAAAAATTTTCCCAAATTTTTCCTTTTATTTTCTTTTTAGCTTTAGTTTCTTCCTTTTTTGACTTCATTTTCTTTGGAATTTTTTTCAATCAAGGAGAAAAATCAATCCAAACCCATTGGTTTTTACTTTCAGTTTTAACTGAATTAGTGATTATTTTTTCAGTTAGAACAAGAAAATTCTTTCTTTTAGCAAAATCACCCAGTTCAATTTTGATTTTCCTTTCAATTTTGGTCTGGCTCGTTTCATTTACTTTACCATTCACAGAATTTGGACAAAATTATTTCTATTTCATTTCCCCCACTCTCCAAACAATTTTAATTATTATCTCTCTCGCTTTAGCCTATCTTGCTGCAAACGAAATTGTAAAACACTTTTACTTTAGATCCTATCTACCTAGGAAGCCAACTGATTAAATTTTCTTTTATTTCAAATTTCCCATTCATAAATTTTTCAATTATCAAAAGATTTGTTTTGGAATGCTCAGTAATTTGAGAAACAGTCACTTGAGATTTGCCCGGAGCCAAAGCCATGTAGGGTAAAATTTGATCTGCCAAATATCTATCCAAACAGGCACCAGATCTTTCTTCTTCTAAAAGTTTTTCCACACATTCTTTTCCAATTTTTTCTGCAGGAACACCCAATCTTCCCAAGTTATCGCTTCCCAAAACAGTATTTTCAAATTTTGCTACTAAACACAAACAACTTCCTGGGGATTCAGTTTTGGCATATTCTATTTTCTCTTCAGTTTCCAATTTCAATGCTCTAAAAACTTTTCTTGGTTCGCTCAATTGCCTTTCAGCAACTTTTCTTTCTTTCAAAGACTCAGATGCTACCGAAATTGCCAAAATTTTCTGAAATTTTCCCCGCTCAACAAGATTTAATGGTTTTAATTTTGAAGGATAAACTTTTACTTCTACTTCTCCACCACCACTTGGATAAAATCCTCGTTTGAGAACATTAATTTCCACTTTTGCCCCCATTTTCTCTAAAATTTTTAAAAAAACATAACGGAAATAATCTATCGTTGGACTAAACGGCACGTCAGTGCCCCCACCTTTAAAAAAAATTTTAACTGGATTTTTCGCAAATAAAGCCACTGGCACAAGAGTCTGAAGACAAAGAGTAATAGAACCTGCGGTGTCAATTTTTACTTGAAGATTTTTTGCGGTGATCTCTCCCGGGTAAAATTCAATTTCAGTCGAGTTTAAACAATCCCCCTCGAGTTTTCCATTACAAAGTTCTGCCAAAGCCCTTAATCCCAACAAATGCTGAGTTTGAAGCCCCGGTTTTTCCCTTCCTTTTCTAATGTTAAAAACTCGACAAGGAATTTTTTTAACAGCTGCTAGAGCAGTAGCAGTTCTTAAAATCTGCCCTCCCCCTTCTCCAAATGAACCATCTATTTCGATCATACAATTTAATTTTAAGAAAATAATAGGAAATTGCTACTTGACAAGGGTTTTTGGTTTTTTATAATAAAGAGTAGACTAACATGAGGTGGGCTTATTTTAAAATCTTGAAAACCATTCCCTCTTTCTCATGTGGGACAACTTTTGTTTTGGTTATTAAAACATTTAGAAGGGGGTTCAGTAAGTTGGAATAAAAAAAGCGATCATCAAATAAAAATCTTACTGAACCCCCGACAAAAAGCGGGGGTTCTTCAATAATATGGATAAAAAATTTTACATAACAAAAGAAGGATTAGAAAGATTAAAAAAGGAATACGAAACATTAAAAGCCCTGAGGCTTTCAAAAGTAGAGGGCGAGAGTCCTAAAATTTTCCATTCAGAAGATATTAACATTGAGTATCTGGCATTTAAAGAGGACATGGAGCTTTTGGAAAGCAGACTTTTAGAATTAGATTATATTTTAAAAAATTATATTCTCATCACCAAACCTCCGAAGGAAAAACAGGATATTGTTGATATTGGAGCAACTGTAACTTTGGAAGATGAAGACGGATTAATTAACGAATTTATGCTTGTAGGAAGTTTGGAAGCAAATCCAAGCGAAGGAAAAATTTCAATTGAATCTCCGGTTGGAAGGGCTCTTTTAGGGAAAAGAGTGGGAGATGAGGTAGCCATTACTTCTCCGATCAGTGTCAAGTATAGGATTAAAAAAATAAAATACGAAATCTCTTAAAATAAATCTCTTAAAATCCTCTCAAAATTTTGGTATTCTTTTAAAAGAGGTTATTTAAATTTCATGACAAATGTTAACTCCAATTTAGAATTTTTAGTTGAGGTCCAAAAATTAAAAGAAATACCGAGAACTGGCTTAGTTTGGTTAGGGGTGCCCAATCCTCCCTCAGTGGCTGATCATACTTTTCGAGTTGCTGTGTCAAGTTGGGTTTTGGGAAAGAAAATGGGCTTGAAAATTGAAAAAATGATAAAAACCGCTCTTTCTCACGATCTTTGTGAAGTATATGGAGGAGATAAAACACCATTTTGGGGATTATTACCCGATGACGAAAAGAAAAGGAAAGAAAGATTGAAAAGGTGGATTAGGCTTCCGCTTGAGGAAAAGAAAAAAAGAAGTGAAGAGGAATTCGAGGAAGAGAAAAAAATTTTCATGAAATTGCTGGAGCTTGCCAACTCCGAGCTAAAAAAAGAAATTTTTTCTTATTGGGTTGATTACAAAAAAAATTTGACAAAAGAAGGAAAAATTTTTTTACAAATTGACAAAATGGAAGGAATGCTGGAGGCTCTCGAAAATTTAGATCAAAAAGACTATGATTATGTTACACCTTGGTGGGAAGAAGCAGAAGAATTAATTACCGATTCGTTTCTGACTCTTTTTTACAAAGTTATTCAAAATAAATTTTATAGTCCAAAAGCTAAAATTGAAGAAAAAATTTTCGGTTTTGGTTTGAAAAAAGAATTAGAAAAGATACTCGATTTTATTTTAGAAATTGGAAAATTAAAAAGAATGCCAAGATTATATTGGGTTTTAAGAGGGGTAAAAAATCCTGAAACAGTAGCGGGACACATGTTCACTTTAGCGCTCATGGCGTGGGTTTTTGGAAGAGAAAAAAGAAATCTAAATCAGGAAAAACTTTTAAAAATGGCCATTTGTCATGAGATGTCAGCAGTTTATACTGGAGATACTACTCCTTACGATAGAATATTGCCAAAGGATGAAGATGAACGGAGGAAAATACTAAAAAAGATGATTAGATTGTCAAAAAAAGAAAAGGAATGGATATTTTTAGCAGATTATCAAACAGAAAAAAAAGCTATGGAAAAACTTACTCAGAATTTAGATTCTACAATAAGAAAAGAAATTTTAGAACTTTGGCACGAATACAGGACGAGGAGCTCCTTGGAAGCAAAATTTTTAGGTGAGTTAAATATTCTAGCAGTTTTGCTTCAAGGACTTATTTACGAGAAAAAATACAAGGAGTTTATTTCAGCTCCGCTTTGGGAATGGGCATTTGAAAGCTGTACAGATGAGGTTTGTCTTTCTTTGATGGAGGAAATGAAAAAGAAATTCTATGGTTAAAGTGGGTTGCTGCGGATTTCCGACAAATAAAAAAGAGTACTTTAAAAAATTCTCTTTGGTTGAACTGCAATCAACTTTTTATGAAATTCCTGCAAAAATAGAAACTGTAAAAAGATGGAGAGAGGAGGCGCCGAAAAATTTTGAATTCACTTTAAAGGCTTTTCAGGTTATAACTCATGATTCAAAAAGCCCAACTTACAAAAGATTGAAAAGAAAATTTGGAAATCCAAAAAATTATGGATTTTTTAAAAACACAAGGGAAGTGTTTGAAGCCTGGGAAATGACAAGAGAAGTTGCAAAAAATTTAAATTCAAAAATCATCGTTTTTCAATGCCCCGCTTCTTTTAAGTCAGAAAAAGAAAATATCGAAAACTTTCGAAATTTTTTCAAAAAAATCAAAGAAAAAAATTTCATTTTTGTGTGGGAACCAAGAGGAAATTGGCCAGAGGATTTGATAAAGAAGCTTTGTAAAGAATTAAATTTGGTTCATTGCGTAGATCCTTTCAAACAAAAACCAGTTTTTGGAAAGATAAATTATTTTCGACTTCATGGAAAACCTGATTATAACCTCCACTACAAATACAGAGAGAAAGATTTAAAAGAGCTTTTAAAGTTTTGTGATAAAAAAGAAAATTATGTTCTTTTTAACAATCTTAACATGCTTGAGGATAGTCTAAGATTTCAAAAATTATGTCAAAAATTTACATAGGGACTTCAGGTTATATTTATCCTCATTGGGAGGAAATTTTTTATCCTGAAGATTGGCCAAAGTCAAAAAAGCTTGAATATTATTGTCAGCATTTTGACACAGTTGAATTGAACAATACTTTTTATAGATTGCCTGGCGAAAAAGCATTCGAGGGTTGGTACAAAAGAACTCCAAAAAATTTTATTTTTGCAGTAAAAGTTTCAAGATTTATCACTCATGTTAAAAAATTGGTAGATTGCAAAGAGCCATGGAGAATTTTTTTGAAAAGGGCATTGATTTTGAGAGAAAAATTGGGCCCTCTTTTGTTCCAATTTCCTCCGTTTTTGAAAGCAGATTCTAAAAAACTAAAGGATTTTGGGAAAATAGTTTTGAAAGAAGCTCCAAAGGTATTAAGATTTGCTTTCGAATTTAGGAATGAAAGTTGGTGTAACGAAAAAATCTATCAAATTTTAAAAAGATTTAATTTTGCCTGGGTTGTTGTCGATTCCCCTTCTTGGCCAAAAGTTTATCAAGTTACTGCAGATTTTGTTTATGTGAGAATGCACGGCTCAAAAATTTTGTTTGGTTCAAAGTATACGAAGAAAGAGTTAGAAAATTTAGCCAAAAAGATAAAAGAATGGAAAAAACAAAATCTTGATGTTTATGTTTATTTCAACAACGACGCTCACGGTTATGCGATAGAAAATGCCAAAGAACTTTTGAAAATATTATAAAATTAAAAAATGAGGTTTACAGTTTCAACAAAAGGTTTTTGCGATATTATTGATATTACTTCAAGAGTTGAAGAAGCAGTGAGAAAATCTGGAGTAAAAGAGGGAATTTGCATTATATCTTCTCCTGGTTCGACGGTCGGAATTACAACGATTGAAAACGAACCTCATCTTTTGAAAGATTTTAAAGAATTGATGGAAAAATTGGTTCCTTCTGATAAAAAATACCATCATGATGATGTCTGGGGAGAGGCAAACGGATTTTCCCATCTGAGATCTTCTTTGATAAAGCCTTTTCTAACAGTTCCTGTTGAAAATGGAAAATTAGTTTTAGGGACTTGGCAGCAGATTGTTTTCATTGATTTTGACAATCGACCAAGGGAAAGAGAAATTTTGGTGAAAATTATAGGGAAGTAATGAAAATAAATTTCTCTGATTTTAATATTAATAGAGTCATTAAATATTTAATTCTTGGTGACTTAGTTTTTGAAGCATCCTGGGGATTAATTTCTCCAGTTTTTGCAATTTTTGTTGTTGAAAGAATTATTGGAGGAAGCGCAGCAGTAGTCGGTTTAGCTTCTGCAATTTATTTAATTTTATTTTCTTTCGTCAGGATTCCATTTTCTTTCTATTTAGATAAGAGGAAAGGAGAAAGCGACGATTTTTGGACAATGTTTTTTGGATTTTTAATTTCCTCTTTCTTACCTTTCTTTTACATTTTTTCAAAGTTCCCTTGGCAAATCTATCTTTTGCAAGGAATCTACGGAATTTCAACTGCCGCTGCCTTTGCAGGCTATATGTCAATTTTCACAAAGAAAATTGACAAAGGAAAAGAAGCAACTGAATGGGGAATAAGGGCAAGCTTTATTTCTCTTGCAACTGGAATTACTGCTGGAATCGGTGGATTTTTGGTAACAAAATTTGGATTTAATGTAACTTTTATTCTAGTTGGCATTTTCAGTTTAATTTCTTCTTTTTTGATTCTTGCTTTAAAAGATGAATTTTTGAAAAAATGAAAAACCAAGAAATTGCCAAAATTTTTTACGAAATTGCCTATTTTTTAGAGATGGAAGATGTTAAATTTAAACCCTATGCTTATGAAAAAGCAGCATTGACTTTGGAAGGTTTAGAAAAAGATGTTGAAGAAATTTACAAAGAAAAGGGATTTGAGGGGTTGAGAAAAATTCCAGGAGTTGGAGAGAGCATTGCCAAAAAGATTGAGGAATATTTGAAAACTGGAAAGATTCAATATTACGAGGAGTATAAGAAAAAATATCCGATAAATTTAGATGAGTTAATGAGAATTGAAGGATTGGGACCAAAAAGAATGAAGATTTTGTATGAGAAATTAGGAATTACTAATTTAAAAAAGCTTGAAGAAGCAATTAGATTCCACAAAATTGCTTCTCTGTATGGGTTTGGGGAAAAAACTGAAAAGAACATTTTAGAAGCAATCGAGTTTGCAAAAAGGTCAAAAGGAAGGTTTCTCTTGGGTGAGATTTTGCCAATAGTAAAAGAGGTTTATGAAAAATTAAAGAATTTAAAAGAAGTTGAAAGGATAGATGTTGTAGGTTCAATTAGAAGAATGAAGGAAACGATTGGGGATGTTGACTTTTTAGTGATTTCAAAAAACCCAGAGCCTATCATGGACTTTTTTGTTTCTCTTCCAGGTGTGATTAAAATTTGGGGGAAAGGAAATACAAAAGCTTCAGTAAGAATGAGGGAAGGTTTTGATATGGATATTAGAGTTTTACCAAAGAGATCCTACGGTGCTGCATTACAATATTTTACCGGTTCAAAAGAGCACAACATAGCTTTGAGAAAAATTGCTATTGAGAAAGGGTTAAAACTTTCAGAATACGGGCTTTTTAAAGGACCTGAAATGATTGCCGGAGAAGATGAAAAAGAGATTTATGAAAAGTTAGGAATGGACTGGATTCCACCAGAATTAAGAGAAGATAGAGGAGAAATTGAAGCAGCCCTAAATCACAAACTTCCAAAAATCATCGATTACAAAGACATCAAAGGAGACTTGCACGTTCATTCAAAATGGGACGGAGGAAAAAATTCAATAGAAGAAATTGCAGAATATGCAATTAAAATGGGTTATGAATACGTTGGAATCGCAGATCACACCAAGTTTTTGAAAATTGAGCATGGATTGGATGAGAAAAAACTAAGAGAAAGGAATAAAGAAATCGATAAATTAAATACGCAATACGCAATACGAAATACGAAATTCCGAATTCTAAAAGGGTGCGAAGCAAACATTTTACCAGATGGGAAAATTGACCTCGATGATGAGTGCTTAAAAGAACAAGATTTTGTGATTGCTGGAGTTCATTCAAAATTTAAAATGTCAAGAGAAGAAATGACAGAAAGAATCATTCGAGCAATGAAAAATCCAAACGTTGATATTATTTCTCATCCAACAGGAAGGTTAATTCAAAAAAGAGATGAATACGAGATAGATTTTGATAAAATTTTAAGAGTTGCAAAAGAGACTGGAACGATTTTAGAAATTAACTCTTATCCTGAAAGATTAGATTTGAACGATCTTAATATCAAAAAAGCAAAAGAAATGGGAGTGAAAATGGTAATTAACACTGATGCCCACCATGTAGACCAAATGAGGTTTATCGAGCTAGGAATTGCTCAAGCAAGGCGGGGTTGGGCTGAAAAAGAAGATATTATAAATTGTTGGTCATTGGAAAAGTTGTTAAAATTCCTTAAAAAGTAATGCCAGTAGAAAAATCAGCTGGGGCAGTAATTTTTAGGAAAGAAAACAATAAAATTTATTATTTGCTTTTGCATTACCCAGGGGCTTCTCATCGTGCAGAGAAGGATTATTGGGATTTTCCAAAAGGACATATTGAAAAAGGAGAAGAAATTGAGGATACGGTAAAGAGGGAAGTTTTTGAAGAAACTGGATTAAAAGATATTAAAATTTTGCCAGGGTTTAAAGAAACAATTAAGTATTTCTTTAAGTTCAAAGGAAAAAACATTTTAAAATTTGTTACTTTTCTTTTAGCAGAAACAAAAGAAAAAAATGTTCAAATTTCTTTTGAACACATAGGTTATGAGTGGTTACCCTTTGAAAAAGCAATCGAGAAATTAACTTTCCAAAATGCAAAAGAGATTTTGAAAAAAGCGAACGAATTTTTAAAAACTTTTAATCTTTAACCCTTTACTTCCTCAACAATTTTCTCAAAAACTTGAGGATGATTTTTTGCCAGCTCTGCCAAAATTTTTCTATCCAATTCAATTTTCTTTTCTTTCAATTTTGAAATGAATCTACTGTAGGAAATTCCAAATGGTTTTAGGGCAGCGCCAATTTGAGTTTGCCACAAAGCTCTCATTTTTCTTTTTTTCTCTTTTCTTCCAACGTAGGCATGTTCTAGAGCATGGTGCAAAGCATCCTTTGCTAACCTATATTTTGACTTTCTTTTCCATTTAAAACCCTTAACTTTTTTTAAAAGCCTTTCCCTTCTTTTGTGCCTTGTTTTCCCTTTTTTTACCCTTACCATTTTACGGTCTGCTTAAATATTTTTTAATAATTCTGACCTCAGTTTTAGATAAAGGAACCCACTTTCTGGCTTTTCTTTTTTTCTTTGAAGATTTTTTTGCCCGGTAGTGGTTTTGTCCACAAACTCTCCTTAAAATTTTTCCAGTTTTTGTAATTTTGAATCTTTTTAGGATTGATTTTCTTGTTTTCATTTTTTTGAAATTATCATTATAAACCCTCTGGGAACTTTTTTCAAATCTTGTTCCACTTTTATTTGAACTTTACTTTCCAAAATCTCAAGAAATCTTTTGATTTTTTCTTTTGCAAAATTTGTTAATTCTCTTTCTCTCCCTTTCAGAATCATTTCAATCTGGATTCTATTTCCTTCTTCTAAAAATTCTTTCGCCTGGTTTGCTCTAGTTTCCATATCATGCTCTGAAATATTAAAACCTAATCTAATCCCTTTAATTTCTTTTCCCTTCTCCTTTCTTTTTTCTTTCTCTTTCTTTTTCATTTGATAAAGAAACTTTCCGTAATCAAAAATTCTACAAACTGGAGGATCAACTTTCTCTGTAATCTGAATTAAATCTAAATTACGCTCTTTTGCCATTTCGAGTGCTTCTTCCAAAGAAAAAACCCCCAAATTCTTTCCCTGTTCGTCAATTACCCTGACTTTATTTGCCCTTATTTGATTGTTTATTAAAAATTTCTTTTCCAAAAACTTTTGGAGATGGGGAGAATTGCACTCCCGTCCGGAAATTCCCCTTTACCAAATCTACGGGCCTAGTCAGTTTAAGGAAAACTGACAACCATCTAGAATAAATCTAAGATTAATTGTTAACAATCGAAAGTGCTTCCCTCGCTTAATATGACACCTGACACTGCCCGAGCGAGGACAGGCAGGCAGATGGCATTAGCAATAAGCTAATGCAAGAGAAGGTTCGTTGGCATTAAATTTTGCTAGAAGTTTAAGGAGATTCTAGCAAACTCCGCCCGCATGGCAAAGGAGAAATTTCCGTCGATTCTAATACATCCCCATCCCTAGCCACCCAGCAAGCCACCCCCCAGCACCCAGAAAACCAGCTAACCAGCACCCAGAAAACCAGATAACCAGCTAACCAGCAAACTAATACTCTCTTAGTGCTCTTTGAATTTCTCTTTCTATTTCTCTTTTTTTGATCAATTCCTTCTTTTCAACTTTTTTTCTTACCTTCCCCAATCCAAATTCCAATTTTATTTTCCCATTTTTAGTATAAACTTTTAATGGTACCAAAGTCAAGCCTTTTTGTTTTGACTTTCCAATTAAATATTTGATTTCAGACTTTTTTAGCAAAAGCTTTCTATCCCTTTGCGGGTTATAACTTCCTCCAATGTTTTTTGGTTGCCAAGGCGGAATATTTGCTCCAACCCAGAATGCCTCTTCCCCTTTTATTACCACATAAGTTCCTGCTAAATTCGTTCCCCAAGCCTTAAGGGACTTTACTTCTTGCCCAAAAAGAGAAATTCCCGCCTCAAATTTTTCCAAAATTTCAAAATTAAAATGTGCTTTTTTATTTTCTGCCAAAATTCTCATTTTTAAATTTTAACAAAAATCTACTAAAATTGAATTGATGAAAGAAAAAATTAAAAAAACCCTCGAAGATTCAGTTAAGACTCTTTTCCCCGGCATAAAAATTCAAAAATTTCAAATTGAGCACCCAGAGAGAAAAGAGCTAGGAGATTACTCGACAAATTTAGCTTTTTTAATTGCTAAAGAGTTAAAAGAAAAACCGATTGAAATAGCAAATCGAATCGCAACCTCGGTTAAGAAAGAAAAAATCTTTGAAAGAGTTGAAGTTAAAGAACCTGGTTTTATAAATTTTTTCTTTTCTTTAGATTTTTTCTTTAAAGAGTTAAAAAAGATTTTTAAAAAGAAAGAAAATTACGGAAAAAGCAAAATTGGAAAAGGAAAAACAGTTATAATTGATTACTCTTCGCCAAACATTGCAAAACCTTTTGGAATCGGACATTTAAGATCCACAATCATTGGCCAAGCCCTCTACAACCTTTACAAATTCCTAGGCTATAAAGTTATCGGGGACAATCATTTGGGAGATTGGGGAACCCAATTTGGAAAATTAATCTTTGCAATAAAAAAATGGGGAAAAAAGAAAATTGATGATTATTCAGTTAATGAGTTAGAGGAGCTTTACGTGAAATTTCATAAAGAGGCAGAAAAAAACCCTCAATTGGAAGAGGAAGGAAGGAAATGGTTTAAAAAATTAGAAGAGGGCGAAAGAGAAGCGAGGAAAATTTGGAAAACTTTAGTTAAAATCTCCTTAAAGGAATTTGAAAGAATTTATAATCTTTTGGGGGTTAAATTTGATGTAGTTTTGGGAGAGAGCTTTTATGAACCGATGCTAAAAGAAATAATCGAAGAATTGAAAAAGAAAAAAATTGCAAAAGAAAGTCAGGGAGCGCTAATAATTGAATTTCCAAATAATGAATTCCCTCCAGTAATTGTTCAAAAATCTGATGGGACGACAACTTATTTCACAAGAGATTTAGCAACAATAAAATACAGACTGAAAAGATGGAATCCAGATTTGATAATTTATGAAGTTGGAGTAGATCAGAAATTGCATTTTCAGCAACTTTTCAAGACAGTAGAGATTTTAAGATGGACTAAAAAAACAAAGTTCGTTCACGTTGCACATGGTTTGTATAGGACCAAAACTGGAAAATTCTCCACAAGAAAAGGAGAAACTGTCCATTTAGAAGATGTATTAAATGAGGCAATTGAAAGAGCAAGAGAAATCATTGAAAAGTCTGAAACCTCTCGGGGTTTAACAGAAAAGGAAAAAGAAAAAATTTCCAAAATTGTTGGGATTGGAGCAGTAAAATATAATGATCTTTCTCAGCACCCATCAAAAGACATAGTTTTTGATTGGGGGAAAGTTTTGAATTTGAAAGGAAATTCCGCTCCTTATTTACAATACACTTTTGTGAGATGCCAGAGCGTTTTGAGGAAGGCTAAAAAATCACAAATTGAAAATTGTAAATTGCGAATCGAAAAGTTAAAGAAAGAAGAGATTGAGATTTTAAGAGAGATTTATAAGTTCCCAGAAATAGTCCAAGATGCAGCAGAAAAATTTTCTCCAAATTTGATTTGTAACTTTGTTTTTGAGTTAGCTAGAAATTATAACTTTTTTTACGATATATACCCTATTTTAAAGGCAGAGGACAAAGAAATAAAAAATTTTAGACTTCTTTTAACAAAGGCGGTTGCGCAAATTATCCAGAATTCATTATTTCTTTTAGGAATTGAAGTTCCAAAGAGAATGTAAGGTCTTGACAAGAATTTTTGATTTTCTATAAAATTTTAAGTAGAAAAAAATGACATTAAGAAAAAAAATTTGTTTCGTCTTGATTTTGAGGCCTCTCGGGCTGGGAGGTTAAGTTGAAATTTTATCTACCCCAAACCTTAGCCTCCCAGCCAGGGAGGCTTTTTAAGTCTCCCTTTAGCACTTTCTATAGTTTTCTAGGGGGTGTTTTGATGAAGTATTATTGGGGGTTGGAGGAAGCTAAACAAGAGCTTCAGCGAAGGCAGAGAGATGATAAATTGAGAGAAAAAGCAGAAAGTATACTTAAGGACTGTCCTCTTCCAGAGGGGCAGTATGGATTCTTGGCTAGACATGTTGCTAGTGCTCGATTTGAGGATGTACAGTTTCAGACACGTTGCAGAGAGAGTGGATTAAAGGCAATATGGCTGGAATTTTCAGAGGATAAATTTGTTACAGTGAATCCATCAAAAATGAGATTAATAAAGATTAGAGTTTACTGTGGAAAGGGTAAGAGAGGAGGAGACAAGCTTATTTCTGGATACCTGGTTGATCCGAGAAAACTAAATTTTCTAAATGGAGTACCAATGAATCGGATCTATTGCAAAAACGGAGAGCCTTTGACAAAAGTTCATCGAGAGATGCGCAACAGTCTCGGACTTAACAATGGAAATGTTTTAGATATCTCCAAGTGGTTGAAATCCATAGGGCCAGCAAAACAATATTATCCAAAGTTCTTCATGGCTTTGACCCACAGAGGCATTTTATTTGAAAGCTTTGAAAGTCCAGGATTTCCAACCTTAGATAAATTCAACGAAGAAGTAGTAATACCAGCGATTGAAGAGACCATAGAAAAACTTGGAGTAGAACCACTGATTGTCTACCATCCAACCTGTATTAGCTCAGAGGAAGAAGCAAAAATTTTAAATTACTATCCAAAAGAAGTTCTTTCCTACCTCAATACACAAGGGCTCATTTGATTTTTTAAGGGGTCTTTAATGACCCCTATTTTTATACTAAAATTAATCCCATGAGGAGAGAATTTGCTTATTTACTATTCATTAAAAATTTAATTAGCTTTTCTCCTCGACAGCTGGAAGGCGAACAAAAAGCGGGTGATTTCATTATTTCTTTTTTGGAAAAGTTTAAATTTCAATATAAACTGCAATATTTTTGGACAGAAGTTCCAAAAGTAGAAAAAGAAATTTTAATAGCTGATGGAAAGAAAATTGCTTGTAAAGGAACTTCTTTTGTTTCTGGAAAAGTAAGGGATAAAAACTATTTAATTAGTTCTTTAATTCCCTCGCGCTTTTTTCTTGATAAGTCAAATATAAATTTTAACCCAAAATCTCCAGGAATTTCTCTTTCTAATTTTTATTTTGCTCCAGCGATTGCAGTTTGTAGGGGTGATTTAAATTTGATATTAAAAGCAGAAAAGATCGAAGGAGAAGTGAGAGTGAAACCGGTAAGGTACAAGGCAAGAAACATTTTAGTGGGTAATTTAAGAAATCCAAAGGTAATTTGTTTCGCTCATTACGACAGTATTGGAAAAGGAGCAGTTGATAATGCATCGGGAGTAGCAGTACTTTTGAGTACGCTTATCTCTCATCCCTTTGTTTTAAAGGAAAATTTATTCGTTTTTTCGGCCAACGAAGAACTTTCCTATGATAAACCCACTTATTGGGGACATGGTTTCCGAGCTTTTGAAGAAGAATTTTTAAAAACTATGAAAAAAACTAAAAAAATTGTAGTGGTCGATTGTGTTGGCAATGGGAAAGCAAAAATTCTAAAAGACGAAGAAATGATCTATTTAGCCTTCCCTATCAAAAATGCAAAGAAATTAAAAAACAAAATATCAATTCTTACAGGCGACCTTGAAAAATTAATGAGCGTTTATCACAGTGATTTAGATAATCTTAAACAAATTAGCGAAAAATATCTCAGAGAGGCAGAGAGGAAACTTTTAATGTTAATTAAACTGGGATAAGGGTGTGATATAATTAAGTCTATGGAAATTAATTTTCCAAAACTTGAAGAGAAAATTTTGAGATTTTGGAAGAAAAATAGGATTTTCGAGAAATCGATTGAAAAGAGGAGAAAAGATTTTGTATTTTATGAAGGTCCTCCGACTGCTAATGCGAAGCCGGGATTACATCATGTATTGAGTAGAGTCTTCAAAGATATAGTTTGCCGTTATAAAACAATGGCAGGCTTTAGAGTTTTAAGAAAAGCAGGATGGGATACTCATGGATTGCCAGTTGAATTAGAAATAGAAAAGAAAATTGGAACAAAAACAAAAAAGGATATTGAAAAATTTGGAATAGAAAAATTCAATTTTTTGTGCAAAAAATCGGTATGGGAATACAAAAAAGATTGGGAAAAATTAACTGAAAGAATTGGTTTTTGGCTAGATTTGAAAAATCCTTACATTACTTATGAACCGGAATACATTGAATCAGTTTGGTTTTTATTGAAGAAAATTTATGAAAAGGGGCTATTGTACGAAGAACTTAAAGTTTCACCCTATTGTCCTCGATGCCAGACAATTTTGTCTTCTCATGAAGTTGCCCAGGGATACAAAAGAATAAAAGAACCTGCAATTTATGTAAAATTTAGAGTTTTAAATCCAGAGTACAAAAATTGTTCTCTTTTAGTTTGGACGACAACTCCTTGGACATTGCCAGGAAATGTTGCAATAGCAGTAAATCCAAATTTTGATTATTTATTTTTAGAAAAAGAGGGAGAAATTTTGATTTTGGCAAAAGAAAGGACAAAGGCATTGGGAATTGAAGGAAAGGTTTTAAAAGAGGTAAAGGGGAAAGATTTAATTGGTTTGAGATACCAGTCAGTTTTTGATTTTTATCAACCAGATTTTGAAAAAGAAAGAATTTGGGAGGTTTTGGGAGCAGAGTTTGTATCTTTGGAAGAGGGTACAGGATTGGTTCATATTGCTCCTGCTTTTGGTGAAGAAGATATGGAATTAATAAAAACTCAAAACTCAAAATTCAAAACTCAAAATCAGAAGAAATTTCCGGTGATTTTGAATGTTGATGAGGAAGGAAGGTTCAAATTAGAGGTTAAAAAGTTTGCGGGCCTTTTTGTGAAAGATGCAGATTCCCTGATAATTCAAGATCTGAAAGAAAGAGGACTTTTGTTTAAAGAAGAATTATATGAACACGATTATCCATTTTGTTGGAGATGTAAAACCCCTCTTTTGTATTATGCGAAAAGAAGTTGGTTTATAAGAATGAGTCAAGTAAAAGAAGATTTAATTAAAAACAACGAAAAAATAAATTGGATTCCAGAGCACATAAAAGAAGGAAGATTCGGTGAATGGTTGAGAGAAATAAAAGATTGGGCTTTATCAAGAGAAAGATATTGGGGTACTCCTTTACCAGTTTGGAAATGCGCAAACTGTAACAATATAGAAGTAATTGGGTCGATTAAAGAATTGATCTTAAAAAACTCTTCAAAAAACGTTTATTATCTTTTCAGGCACGGACACTCTTTAAGACAGGAAATGAAAGTTATCTCTTGTTGGCCAGAAGAAAAACCTCTCACTTTAACTGAAAAAGGAAAAGAAGAGGTAAAAAGAGCAGCGCTTGAGTTAAAGAAGGAAAAAATTGATTTGATTTTTTCCTCAGATTTAATGAGAACAAAACAAACTGCTGAAATTTTAGCCAAAGAGTTAAAGGTAAGAGTTATTTTCGATAAGCGATTAAGGGAATTTAATGTTGGAATTTTTAACGGAAAGGATCCTTCTTTGTTTTGGGAGTACATTAAGGACAAAAAAGATCCGCTTTTTGTAAAAGCGCCGAGAGGAGAAAGCTTGGCTGATGTAAGAAAAAGAATGTATGAATTTTTGAGAAATAAAGAAAAGAAGTTTTCTGGGAAAAAAATTCTTCTTGTATCTCACGAACTTCCCTTAACTATTCTAGAAGGAACCTTAAAAGGACTTTCGTTGGAAGAAATCTTGGAAAAAAGAAGAAGCGGTAAATTTAAAACCTTAAAAACTGCTCAATGGAAGAAAGTAGAATTCAAAAGTTTACCTTTCAATGAAAAAGGGGAAATTGATCTTCACCGTCCTTTCATTGATGAAGTTTCTTTTAAATGTTCAGTTTGTCAAGGCGAAATGAAACGAACTCCAGAAGTAATCGATTGTTGGTTTGATTCTGGAGCAATGCCTTTTGCTCAGTACCACTGGCCGTTTTCTGAAATTCCAAAATCCAAGCTCCAAACTCAAAAATTAAAACCGCCAAAGTTATTCCCCGCAGATTACATTTGTGAAGGAATAGATCAAACAAGGGGTTGGTTTTATACTCTTTTGGCTATTTCCACCTTAATGGGATTTGGCCCTTCTTATAAAAACGTTATTTCTTTAGGGCACGTTTTGGATGAAAAAGGGGAAAAAATGTCAAAATCAAAGGGAAATGTGGTTGATCCTTGGTATGTTATTCAGAAGTATGGCACCGAAGCAACAAGATGGTATTTTTTCACTATTAATCAACCAGGAAATCCCAAACTTTTTTCTGAAAAAGATGTGGCTGAAAGTTTTAAAAGATTTATTTTAACTTTTTGGAACTGTTATTTATTCTTTGATACTTACGGAGAAAAGAAAGTTATCGCTACTTCAAGATCGAAGAATGTTTTAGACAGATGGATCATTTCGGAGTTAGAGAGTCTCATTCAAGAAGTATCTGAAAGTTTGGAAAAATACCACATTACCAAAGCAGCAAGAGTGATTGAAAAATTTGTGGTTGATGATCTTTCGTTGTGGTATATCCGTAGATCAAGAAAAAGATTTCAGAAACCAAAAACTCAAAGAGAACTAAAAGAGGCTTCCCAAACTTTGAAATTTGTCTTTTTGAATTTATCAAAAATTTTAGCCCCGTTTTTGCCATTTCTATCGGAATTTATTTATCAAAAGATTAAAGGATACAATTTTAAAAGTTCAAATTCTGTCCATTTGGAAAATTGGCCTAAAGTTAATGAAAAACTGATTGATAAAAGGTTAGAAGAAAAGATGGAAAAAGTAAGAAACATTACCTCTTTAGCATTAGCAGAAAGACAAAAAGCAAGAATAAAAGTAAGACAACCATTGAGCGAATTACAGATTAACGAGACTCAGTTAAAAGATGAAGTAGAGTTGTTAGAGTTAATAAAAGAAGAAGTTAATGTAAAGAAAATAAGCTTTGGAGAGAAAGTTAAATTAGATACCACAATTACTCCAGAATTAAAAGAAGAAGGAATATTAAGAGAGATAATTCGGCATATTCAGGAAATGAGAAAAGAGTTAAGGTTAAAACCAAGAGATAAAATTTCAGTTGGGTATTTTGGCGAAGAAGCTATTTCAAAAATTCTAGAAAAAAATAAACAAAATTTCTTGAAAGAGGCGAGGGTTTTTGATTTAAAAGAACAAGAGGGAGAATACGATTTAGAAAAAGAAATAAAGGTCGACAACAAAAAAATAATCTTGGCAATTAAAAAGATAAATGCAAAACATTCCTCCACCAATTCAACCAAGACCAAAAGCCCCAGAAAGACCTCCTGAAAGAAAACCGTCACTTTTTAACTCGAAAGGCTACATAGAGAGAAAATTTTTTGAAAGAGAATTTCGAGAAGATAAGTATTATGAAAAATGGAGAATTTCTCAAAAAGAAAGAGAAGAAATAGGAAGAACTATAGGGCAGCTTTTTGGAGAGCTAATAGGAAAGTCGGAAGAGACTAAAATACTTTCTTTGGCAGAAAGACTTCAAAAAGGAGAGTACTATTTACCTCCAGACGAAAAAATTAAAAAAGCAGCAGACGAAATTATTAAGAAATATGGTCGCGAAAAGGCTCAGGTGATTGGTAAAACTCTAAAAGAACTTCTCGGAAAATAAGAAATGTTCCTTCGCTATCGAACTTTAGGATTTGTTTTTAAAAAGGAAGATAAAGGAGAGGCAGACCAGATTTTTAAAATTTTTACAAAAGATTTTGGAAAAGTTGAAGTCCTAGCAAAAGGAATCAGAAAAATTTCTTCAAAACTAAGGCCTCAAATCGACATTTTTTATCTTTCTGAAATTGAATTTATTCAAGGAAAAATCTATAAAAGATTGATCGGTGCTTTCTGTGTTGAAAAGTTTAAAAACTTAAGAAGAAGTTTTAAAAGGCTATCAATTGCTTATCAAACTTGCGAAGCTTTGGATAAATTGATAAAAGGAGAGGAGAAAGATGAAAGAATTTGGAAATTAATCTTGGAAGTTTTCATAAGTTTGGATAAAGAGAAATTTAAGGTTTGTAGTCTTGTTTATTTTTATTTTTTCTGGAAACTTGCTTCAATTTTAGGTCACAAACCAGAACTTTACTTTTGTTGCGGTTGCCAAAAAAGACCAGAGTTAAAGAAAGTGTATTTTAACCCGGGAGAAGGAGGTATAATCTGTCAAACTTGCTTTTCAAGAATAAAACAAGGAGAGGAGGTTAGCCAGAATTTAATTAAAATTTTGAGAATAATTTTAGAAAAAAACCTCGAGTTTCTGAAAAAAGTGAAGGCTAGAGAGAAGGTTGTTGAAGAGTTAAAGGAAATTTCAAATTCTTATTTCTTGTTTTTAACTCAAAACAATGTTTAGATTAATTAAAATTTTCATTTTATTTCTGGTCATTGGAGGAATTTTTCTTCTCTGGCAGTTAGAAAAAAATACTTATTCAAAAGAAATTTTGAAACTTGAAATTCTAGGCCCGAGTGAAGTTGTTGTTGGTAAAGAAGCAGAGTTTATTGTTAAGTACAAAAATAACGGGAATTTTAGATTGGAAGAGCCAGAGTTAATTTTTGAGCCTCCTGAAAATTCCTTAAGTGGCGACAAAATTGCTAAAAGAGAGATTTTGAAAGCAGAAAAATTGGGAAATGCTATTTATCCTGGAGAAGAAAATGCAGTTTCTTTTAAATTAATGATTTTCGGGAAAGAGGGAGAGACAAAAGTGTTAAAAGCTACTTTAAGTTTTAGACCAAAAAATTTGAAAGCAAGATATTCAGTTTCTACTTCCTTTTCTACTCAGATTAGATCAGTGCCGATTACTTTTGAATTTGATTTACCTTCTAAGATAGAGGTGGGAAAGATTCTTAATTTCAAAATAGATTATTTTTCAAACGTTGAAAGACCGCTAACTAATTTAAGGGTCCAAGTAGAGTATCCTTCGAGTTTTGAATTTTTTAACTCTAATCCAAAATCCATTGATAAAACAGATTGGGAGATTCCTCTCTTGAATAAATCAGAAGGAGGAAGAATTGAAATTCAAGGAAAAATTCTTGGAGAAATTGGGAAAATTGAAATGTTTAGAGCAAAACTGGGAATTTTAAAAGAAAATCAATTCATTGTCTTGAAAGAAATTGAAAAAGGTGTTGAATTGATTAAGCCTTCTATATTTTTAAGACAAGAGATTAACGGAAATCCTCAATATGTAGCAGTGCCTGGGGAGTGGTTACACTATACAATCTATTTTAAAAACATTGGTGAAGAAGAAATGACGAATCTATTTTTGATTGTCAAACTAGAAGGAGAAGCTTTTGACCTTCAGACCATAAAATCTGATCTCGGAGAATGTAAGCCTGGAGACAACTCTGTGATTTTTGATTGGAGAAAAGTAACAAAATTGCAATATTTAGCTCCGACCGAAGAAGGAAAAGTTGATTTTTGGGTGAAATTAAAAGACGATCTGGGAAATGTAAAAAATCCATATTTAAAAACCAAAGTTTTCATTTCTCACCTAAAGGAGGAATTTGTTACCAGAATTTCTTCAAAAATTGAGGTTGTTCAAAGAGGTTTTTATTATGATGAAGTGTTTGGCAACTATGGACCAATACCGCCTAAAGTAGGAGAAATAACAACTTACACTATCTTATGGCAAGTAAAAAACTACTATTGTGATGTAAAAGATGTGAAAGTTAAGGCAAAACTTCCAGAATACGTAAGTTTAACCGGGAAGATTTTTCCAGAAGAAATGGCATCCAAATTTTCTTTTGACCAAAATTCAAGAGAAGTTGTTTGGTCGATCGGAAATTTAGAGAGAGGAAAAGGAGTTTTTTCTCAACCCTTGAGCGTTGTTTTTCAAGTTTCTTTTTTACCGAAAGAAGATCAAAAAGGGCAAACTCCAGAAATAATTAGCGAAGTGAAGATTTCTGGTGAAGATAGTTGGGCAGAGAAACTTCTTGAAGCAGTTTATCCAGCGATAAATACTACTTTACCAGATGATCCAATGGTTAAACCGGAGATGGGAATTGTTAATTAAAGAACTTTAAAAAGAAATAAAATTAAGGTTAGCTCTTGACAAACGTTCTTTCTTAAAAATAAAATTAAAGCATGATATCCAAAATAAGAAAAATTCTTGGAGGAGGAAATGGAGGAGCCTCTCGAAGGGAGGCTAGGTTTAGGTTTGAAAATTTATAGCTTAAAAATTCAATCATTCATTCAACCTAGCCTCCCAAAAGGAGGCTAAATTTGATTTATTTTAGTATTTATTGCCAATCCAAACAATCCCACTGGTTTGTTCGAAGAAAAAGAGAAAATGCTGAACTTAGTGAAAAGATCAAAAAGCATTTTTGTTGTTGATGAAGCAGGAATTGATTTTGAAGAAAATTATTCTTTAGTTTACGAAGCTCCCAAACTTAAGAATCTAATTGTTTTAAGGAGTTTATCTAAAGGGTATGGAATGACTGGATTGAGAATTGGTTTTTGTGTAAGTTGTGAAAAAATAATCAAAAAATTATCCCTTTATAAAATTCCTTTTTCACTTTCGAGTGTCGCGGTAGAAGCTGGAATTTTAGCATTAAATGATGATTTTCATTTGAAAAAAGTAAAAGAATTTTTTAAAAAAGAGAACGAATTTCTATCAGAGAATCTAAAAAAATAGGCCTTGATCCTTGCTGATTGAAAGTAATTCAATTTTAGCGAAAATAAATCCAATTTTTAGTTCAGCCAAAGAGCTATTAGAAGAATTTTTGAAACATGGAGCAAGTTGTGTAGACGGAAGGCATTTTGGCTTACCAAAATTTATTCGAATTTGTCCTAAGGACCACCTTACCAATCAGAAATTTATTGATATAATTACTAAAATAGTAAATCAAAGGGCCAAAAAATAAAATAAAAGTTAAAAAATATGGAAAACCTAATGGAAAAAATAATTTCATTATGCAAAAGGAGAGGGTTCGTTTTTTCTTCATCTGAAATATACGGCGGTATTCAAGGATTTTATGATTTTGGATCCTTGGGTGTAGAAATGAAAAATAATATTAAAAGACTTTGGTGGCAAAAAGTAGTCCAAGAAAGAGATGATGTAGTAGGTTTGGATTCTGCAATAATTCAAAATCCAAATATTTGGAAAGCCTCAGGGCATGTTGAAAGGTTTTTCGATCTTTTAACAGAATGCAAATCTTGCCATAAAAGATTTCGGGCAGACCATTTAGTTGAAGAATTAAAAAATTCGGGTAAGTTAGACGAAGTTGGTCTTTACACCGAAAAAGAAATGAAAGATATTACAAAGGTTATCGAAAAAATAAAATGTCCAGAATGTGAAGGGAAATTAATTCCTCCAAGGCAATTTAATTTAATGTTTAAAACCTTTGTGGGACCAGTAGAGGATGAAAGCACTAAAACTTATTTGAGACCAGAAACTGCTCAAGGAATTTTTGTGAATTTCAAAAACGTCCTAGAGACTCAAAGAAAGAAAATTCCTTTTGGCATTGCTCAGATTGGTAAAGCATTTAGGAATGAAATTACACCAAAAAATTTTCTTTTTAGAACGAGAGAATTTGAGCAAATGGAATTGGAGTTTTTCGTGAAACCAGGTGAGGATGAGAAATGGTTTGAATATTGGGTGAAAGAAAGGATGAGATGGTATGTAGAAGTTTTAAAAATAAGAAAAGAAAATTTAAGAATAAAAGTTCATACAAAAGAGGAATTAGCGCATTACGCGAAAGCCTGTGTTGATATTGAGTATAAATTTCCCTTTGGTTGGGGAGAAATTGAAGGGATAGCAAACCGCACAGATTTCGATTTGAAACAACATCAAAAATTTTCCGGTCAAAACTTAGAATATTTTGACGAGAAGGAAAATAAAAATTACATTCCCTATGTGATAGAGCCATCTTGCGGTGTTGAGAGAATATTTTTGGCATTAATGTGCGAAGCATATCAAGAAATAAAAGGGGGAAGAACGAAGACAACAAAACCTACTAAAGAAGTTGAGGTTTTGCTAAAACTTGATAAGAAAGTAGCTCCCGTTAAAGTAGCGGTACTTCCTTTATTGAAAAGTAAGAAAGAATTAGTCGAGAAAGCAAAAGAAATTTACCAAACTTTAAAACCTCACTTTGTTTGTCAGTATGATGAAGTAGGATCGATTGGAAGAAGGTATAGGAGACAAGATGAAATTGGAACTCCCTACTGTGTTACTGTAGACTTTGATACTCTAAAAGATAGTACGGTAACCATCAGGGACAGGGACACAATGGAGCAAGAAAGAGTTAAGATCGAAGAGTTAATAAAAATCTTAAAAGAAAAATTCGAAAATGTTTAAAAAAATTAGGCTCGAAAACGGGTTAAGGATTATTACCGTTCCTTCCAAAGGCACTCAGACAGTGACAGTTTTGGTTTTGGTCGGGACCGGTTCAAAGTATGAAAAAAAGGAAGAAAATGGAATTTCTCATTTCTTAGAGCACATGTACTTTAAAGGAACAAAAAAAAGGCCTTCTTCCCTTGAGGTTGCGGAGGCTTTAGATAAAGTTGGAGGAATTTATAATGCTTTTACTTCTCAAGAATACACTGGATACTTTGCGAAAGTTTCAAAAGAGCATTTTAATTTAGCTTTAGATTGGGTTTCGGATATCTTTTTGAATTCAACTTTGCCAGAAAAAGAAATAGAGAAAGAAAGAGGGGTAATCATCGAAGAGATCAATATGAGAAAAGATCATCCAATGGAACATGTTCAAGTTTTATGGCAAAAAGTTTTGTATGGCGACCAACCTGCTGGTTGGGATATTGCGGGGACGGTGGAAACGGTGAGCAGAATTTCAAGAAAAGATTTAATCAAGTATAGAGACACTCATTATGTAGCATCCAATACAATTGTTTGTTTAGCAGGGAATTTTAACGAAAGATTGGGTGTTGAAAAAGTAAAAAAATACTTCTCAAAAATTAGAATAGGAAAAAGTCGAGAAAAACCAAAAGTAATCGAGAAACAAAATAAACCAGAGATTTTATTCGAAAAAAGAGATACTGACCAAACTCATATTTGTCTTGGAGTAAGGGGGTTTAATCTGTTTGATGAGAGAAGATACGTTCAAGAAATTTTAGGACTAATTTTGGGAGGGATGATGAGCTCGAGGCTGTTTGAGAAGATTAGGACAAAACTAGGCATTGCATATTATATTGAAACCGAAGCCTTTTCTGATCCCGATACAGGATATTTAGTTACCAGGGCTGGATTGAGTAATGAAAAATTAGAAGAAGGAATTTCAGAAATTTTAAAAGAGTATAAAAAAATTAAAAGAGATGGAGTATCAAAATATGAGTTAAAAAAGGCAAAAGATTACATAAAAGGAAAAATAAACATTTTATTGGAATCATCTGATGCAAAGGCTTCCTTTTTTGCATTTCAAGAGATTTTAGAAAAGAAAATTTCAACGCCAAAGGAAATTTTTGCAAAAATAGACAAAGTTTCTCGAAATGATATTCTAAAATTAGCGCGGGAAATTTTCAAACCGGAAAAATTAAATCTGGCCTTAATTGGTCCTAAAGGAGTTAAACAAGAAATCTTAAAACTATGAAAAGTGAAAGAATTTTAGACCTTTCTTGGGATACAATTTTCAAAATTGGTGCTTTTTTATTTCTGATTTATCTGCTTTTTTTGGTCAAAGATATTCTAATTTTAGTCCTTTTCGCTTTTCTTCTTTCCTTTTTAGTTGAACCTGCTATTTCATTTTTAGAAAAAAGAGGAATCTCAAGAGGTATTTCCACTCTGTGTATTTATTTGTCCATTTTTTTTCTTTTTGGTACCTTAACCTTTTTTTTGGTTTCGCCTCTTTTTTCAGAATCACAAAAGTTTATAAAATCTATTCCTGAATATTTCGAGAAAATTTCTCCTACTCTAAAAACCTTCGGAATTTTGGCATCAGAAAACTTAGAAGATTTATTAAAAACATTTCAGGAATGGTTGATTAGGGCTTCCAAGAGTATTTTTTCTGCGATTTTTGCAATTTTTGGAGGAATTTTTTCAACTTTAACTGTTTTTTTTCTTTCTGTATTTATTTCTCTTGAAAAAGGAATTGGCGAAAAGGTGATTAGGTTTTTATTTCCTCAATTAAAAGGAGAAGAATTTTTGGGGGTGTTTGAAAATTGTCAAAAAAAGGTTTCCGCTTGGTTTGGGGCTAAAATTTTAGGATGTCTTTTTGTGTTCTTTTTGACCTTAATTTCACTCTGGGTCTTTAAGGTTGAATATTCATTTTCTTTAAGTTTATTAGCAGGTTTTTTGAACCTTATTCCGATCTTAGGTCCACTTTTGGCGGGGGCTCTAATTTTTTTAATTCCTCTTTTAAGCTCTCTTCAAAAAGCAATTTTTTCTCTTTTAGCTTTCGTTTTGATTCAAATAATTGAAGGAAACATTTTAATGCCGATTTTAACCAAAAAAATCGTTGGTCTATCTCCATTTTTTACTCTTTTGTCTGTACTAATTGGAGGGAAAATTTTGGGATTTTGGGGAATGTTTTTTTCAATTCCCTTAACTGCAATGATTATTGAGGTGGCAAAAGAACTATCCAAAAGAAGAGAATAATGCCAAATTTATACGTTGTAGCAACTCCAATCGGGAATTTGGAAGATATAAGTTTAAGAGCCTTAAGGATTTTAAAAGAGGTAGATTTGATTTTATGCGAAGATACTAGAGTTACAAGAAAATTGCTTGCTCGATATCAAATTAAAAAGATTCTCGTGAGTTATCATCAGCATTCAAAACTTCAAAAATTAGATTACATAATTTCGCTTTTAGAAAGTGGAAAAAACTTAGCTTTAGTTTCTGATTCGGGCACGCCTGGGGTGTGTGACCCAGGCAATGAATTAATTAAAGAAGTGATTAACAGATTGGGGGAAAAAGTCAAAATTATTCCGATTCCTGGACCTTCTGCTCTAACTTGTGCGATTTCAATCTCTGGCTTTCCAATGGATAGGTTTTTGTTTCTTGGTTTTTTACCCAAAAAAAGAAAAAGAAAAGAAATTCTAGAAAAAATTACAAAATCCGAGTACCCGGTAGTTTTTTTCGAACCACCTTATCGAATCCTAAAAACGCTCAAAGAAATAGAAAGCTTAGAAAAAAATTTGGAAATAGTGGTTTGCAAAGAATTGACTAAAAAATTTGAAACAGTTTATCGGGGAAAAATTGGGAAAGTAATTGAAGAAATGAAGAAAAATCCGATAAAAGGAGAATTTGTAGTAATTATCAGAAATTTATTAGAATAAAAAATTAGAAGAACAAAAATGAAAAGAAAATTTTATGTTACAACTGCGATAGATTACGTAAACGATAGAGTTCATTTGGGTCATTCTTTAGAAAAAATTCAGGCTGATGTTTTAGCAAGATATCATCGGATATTAGACGATGACGTTTTTTTCTTAACAGGGACAGATGAAAATGCTCAAAAGAATGTTTTGGCAGCTGAAAAGGAAGGAATTTCACCCAAAGAATTTGTTGACCAAAACGCAAATTTTGCAAAAACACTTTGGAAAAAATTTAACATTTCTTTTAACTATTTTGTTCGAACTACCAACAAACGAATCCATTGGCCAGGGGTAAAAAAACTTTGGTTAAAATGCAAAGAAAGTGGGGATATTTACAAAAAAAATTACACTGGATTTTATTGCTTAGGTTGTGAAGCCTTTTTAAGAGAAACAGATTTAAAAAATGGTCTTTGCCCTTATCATCTTAAAAAACCAGAAATAATTTCAGAAGAAAACTATTTTTTTCGACTTTCAAGGTATCAAAAGGATTTAGAAAAAATAATCGAGAAAGACGAAATTGAAATTTTCCCTAGAGAAAGGAAAAATGAAATTTTAAATTTCGTTAAGTCGGGGTTGGAGGACTTTAGTATTTCAAGACCGAGAGAAAGAATGAGAGGATGGGGAATTCCAGTGCCAAACGACAAATCTCAGATAATTTATGTTTGGTTTGACGCTTTAACAAATTATATTTCAGCAATAGGCTATGGAAGAGATGAAAAGCTTTTTAAGAAATATTGGCCAGCAGACTTACACATTATTGGAAAAGATATTTTGAAGTTTCATGCAGTCTATTGGCCTGCAATGCTTCTTTCTGCAAAACTTGAACTTCCAAGAAAAATTTTAGTTCACGGATTTATCACTGTCGCAGGGCAAAAAATGTCAAAAAGCTTAGGAAATGTTATTAATCCTTTAGAGATAATTGAAAAATATGGAACAGATTCCTTAAGGTATTTTCTTTTGAGAGAATCTCCTCCTTTCGAAGATTTAGATTTTACCTTAGAAAAATTTAAAAAAAGATATAATTCAGATTTAGCCACAGGAATTGGGAATTTGGTGTTGAGAGTAATAGGTTTAGCAAACAAACTTAAATTTTCAAACTCAAAACCGAAAATCAAGGATCAAAAATTAAAATCAGAAATTGCGAAAACAAAAAGGGCATGGAAAAAATCTTTAGAAGAATTTAGATTCAACGAATCTTTGGCGATTGTTTGGAGTTTAATTTCTTTCTGTGACAAATTTCTTCAAGAAAAGAAACCATGGGAAACAAAAGAAAAAAAAGTTGTTTCTGATTTAATAACCGCATTGGCAGAGATTGCAAAATTAATTGAGCCATTTCTGCCAGAAACTTCAGAAAAAATTTTGAAACAAATAAAGAATAAAAAACCAATAGTTCTCTTTCCAAAAGCTTGAGATTAAAATATAAACATGAAATACTCTCCTCAAAAAATTGAAAGAAAGTGGCAAAAAATTTGGGAGAGAAAGAAAATTTATAAAACCAAAGATGTCCAAAAAAAGTCAAAGTTTTATTGTTTGGACATGTTTCCCTATCCTTCAGGGGCAGGTCTTCATGTTGGCCATTTGCGAGGTTACATTGCTACCGATGTAATTTCGAGGATGAAAATGATGCAAGGTTTTAACGTTTTGCATCCAATGGGTTGGGATGCTTTTGGATTGCCAGCTGAAAACTATGCAATTCAACACAAAATTCACCCCGAAGTTGCAGTAAGGCGGAACATCAAAAATTTTAAAAAACAACTTTCAAAAATTGGATTCACTTACGATTGGGAAAGGGAAATTAATACTACTGACCCTACTTATTACAAATGGACCCAATGGATTTTTTTACAGCTGTTTAAAGCAGGTTTAGTTTATGAAAGCTTCGAACCTATAAATTGGTGTCCTTCTTGCAAAACGGGTTTGGCAAACGAAGATCTAGAAAGGGGAAGATGCGAAAGATGTGGATCAAGGGTTGAAAAAAGACCGCTTAGGCAATGGGTAATAAAAATTACAAAGTATGCTGATAGGCTTTTAAAAGATTTAAAGTATTTGAATTGGCCAGAACACATTGTAAAAATGCAAAAAGATTGGATTGGGAAATCTGAGGGAGTTGAATTTGAAATGAAGGTTTTCAAAGGAAAAAGAGAACTCAAAGAAAAAATCAAAATTTTCACAACCAGGATCGATACTGTTTTCGGAATGACTTATGTCGTTTTAGCTCCAGAAAATAAGATTTTGGAAAAGATAAAAGATAAAATTGAAAACTGGAAGGAAATTGAAAAGTACAAAAAAGAAGTAGAGGCAAAACTGGTTGAAGAAAGAGAAAAAGAGAAAACTGGAATTAAAATTAAAGGAATTTTAGCCGAAAATCCTTTTAATAAAGAAAAGGTTCCAATTTTTGTCTCAGAGTATGTCCTGGCAGATTATGCAACAGGATCGGTAATGGGAGTCCCTGCCCATGATAAAAGAGATTTTGAATTTGCAAAAAAATTCAATCTGCCAATAAGGAAAGTAATTGAGGGAGGGCAAAAAGAAGGGGAATGTTATGAAGGGGAAGGAATTTTGGTAAATTCTGGAGAGTTTTCAGGATTGAACTCAACTCAGGCAAAAGAGAAAATGGCTCAATGGTTAAAAGAAAGAAAAATTGGAGGAAAAAAGGTTTATTACAAAATCAGAGATTGGGTTTTTGCAAGACAAAGATACTGGGGAGAGCCATTTCCATTAGTTTTTTGCGAAAATTGTAAAAAGAAAATTTTAGAAGGGAAATATAAAAAAGGAGAATTCAACAAAGGAGAATTATTAAACCCTGGCTGGATTTGCGTTCCAGAAAAAGAGCTTCCGGTTAAGCTTCCAAAAGTTAAATATTATGAGCCCACTGGGACTGGAGAATCCCCTCTAGCAAAAATTGAAAAATGGGTAAAAACAAAATGTCCAAAATGCGGTTTTGTTGCAAGAAGGGAAACAAACACAATGCCACAGTGGGCAGGATCTTGTTGGTACTATTTGAGATATATTGATCCTAAGAATAAGAGAGAATTAATTTCAAAGAAAAAAGAAAAGTATTGGATGCCAGTTGATTTATATGTTGGGGGAGTAGAACACGCCACTAGACATTTAATCTACGCCAGATTTTGGCATAAATTCTTGTACGATATTGGAGTAATTTCAACAAAAGAGCCCTTTCTGAGATTAAGATCGGTTGGCGTGATTTTGGGCCCAGATGGAAGAAAAATGTCAAAAAGATATGGTAACGTTGTTAATCCAGACGATGTTTGTAAAAAACTCGGAGCAGATTCCCTGAGAGTTTACGAAATGTTTATGGGACCTTTTGATCAAGAAATCACTTGGCAAGAAAGAGGAGTAGTTGGAGCTAGGAGATTTTTAGAAAAGATTTGGAAATTAAAATCAAAGATTGTGAATTGTAAATTGCAAATTGATAAAAGAAAGGAGATTTTGAAAATCTTACATCAAACCATAAAGAAAGTAACTGAAGATATTGAAACTTTTAAATTTAATACCGCAATTTCTCAATTAATGGTTTGTGCAAATAGAATTGAAAAAGAAGAGAAAATAGAAAAAGAAATTTTTGAAAACTATTTGAAACTTTTAGCACCATTTGCTCCTCATATTGCAGAAGAAATCTGGCAAATTTTAGGACATAAAAAGTCGATATTTTTAAGTCCGTGGCCAAAATGGAATAAGAAGTTGGTGAAAGAAGAAATGATTACTTTAATAATTCAAGTTAATGGAAAGGTGAGAGATAAAATTGAAGTCGAAGCTAGCGTTTCAGAAGAAAAGGCGAAAGAATTAGCCTTTTCTAGTGAAAAAATCAAAAAGTGGATAGAAGGAAAAGAAATAAAAAAAGTCGTTTTTGTTCCTGGGAAATTGATTAACCTAGTTGTATGAAGCTTAAACAACTTTAAATTTAACTTAAAACAATGAAGTTGGGTAAAAATATATTCGGGGTTATGAGATTAAAAAATCGGGTTTGAAAAGTCAAAAAGTTTTAATTTAGTATATTGTAAATTCAGAACTTTGTATTATTGATAAGTAGAATTCTATAATGGTCAGAGAAACTAAAGGAAATTAATCCTTTAATTTTCAAAAATGAAATTTATCAGCCATAAAAAATAAAAAAATATTTCCAAAAAGAGACTCAAAGTTATCTAAAAAGAAAAATAAAATGAGATGAAACCTCTTTTTTATTTTTGAAATTTTTGCTAATATAAAAAAGTATTTCCATGTGTGGGATTGTTGGATACATCGGAGACAAAGAAGTCTTGCCTATTTTAATTGAAGGTTTAAGAAGGGAAAGCTACAGAGGATACGATTCTAGCGGTGTTTTTATTTTAAAAGGTAAAGAGGGGATTTTAGTTAGATCTGTTGGTAAATTGGAAAATTTGGAAAAAAAATTAGAAGGAATAAAAATCGAAGGAAACATTGGCATAGGGCACATAAGATGGGCAACCCATGGTGGAGTAACAGAAGACAATGCCCATCCCCATTTTGATTGCAAAAAAGAGGTTTTTTTAGTTCATAATGGGATAATTGAAAATTATAAAGAGTTAAAGGAAAAACTGATCGAAGAAGGACATAATTTTACCTCAGAAACAGACACTGAAGTGATGTGCCATTTAATTGAGAAATATTTTAATGGAAACTTAGAAGAAACTGTCAGAAAAATGATAAAAGAAATTAGGGGAGCTTATGCGATTGCAGTAATTTCAAAAAAAGATCCTCAAAAAATTGTCGCTGCAAGAATGTCTTCTCCTTTGCTTTTGGGGATAAACAAAGATGAGTTTTTGGTTGCTTCTGATCCTGCAGCGATTTTAATCAGGACAAGACAGGTTATAAATTTGGACGATGGAGAAATTGCAGTTTTAAAACCTAACGATTTTTTCATTCTGAAAGAAAAACCAATCCAACTAATTGAATGGACGCCAGAGGAAGCAGAAAAAGGAGGATACCCTCACTTTATGCTAAAAGAAATCTTTGAAGAACCTGAAGCAATAGAAAATGCAATTCGAGGAAGGTTAATACCTGAAGAGGGAAATGTGAAATTGGGAGGACTAGAGAACGTGGAAGATAGACTGAGAGAAATTAAGCGTCTGTTTTTAGTAGCTTGCGGGACCTCTTTTTATGCTGCAAAAGTTGGAGAAATAATGTTTCAAGAATATGCTGGTATAGATGCCAAAGCAGAAGTTGCTTCAGAATTCAGGTACAAAAAGCAAGCTTTGGATGAAAATACTGCTGCAATTTTCATTTCTCAATCTGGGGAAACTGCAGATACTTTAGCAGCTCTAAGAGAAATGAAGAAAAAGGGAATTTTGTGCTTGGGGATTACAAACGTAGTTGGATCTTCTCAGGCAAGGGAAACAGATGCTGGTGTTTACACGAGATCTGGTCCTGAAGCAGCAGTTGCAGCGACAAAATCCTTTTTGGGGCAAATTTCTGTTTTAGCAATGATGACAGTGTTTTTTGGAAGACAAAGGGAAATGAGTTTGGTGATGGGAAAAAGAATTGTTACTGAATTGGCAAAAATTCCAGTTTTGGCAAAAGAAGTTTTAAAAAAGGCTCCAGAAATTGAAAAATTGGCAAAAAAATATAAAGAGTTTAAAAATTTTTGGTTTATCGGAAGAAAATACAATTTTCCGATTGCCCTAGAGGGAGCCTTAAAATTAAAAGAAATTTCTTATTTACATGCAGAAGGAATTTGCGGTGGAGAATTAAAACATGGCTCTTTAGCTCTAGTCGATGAAAATTTTCCAACCGTTGCTATTTGTCCTTCAGATTCTGTATATGATAAAATGGTTTCAAACATTCAGGAGGTTAAGGCGAGAAATGGGCCAGTAATAGCGGTTGCCACAGAGGGTAATGAAGAAATTAAAAAATTGGTTGACGATGTAATTTATATCCCAAAAACTTTAGAAATGTTAACTCCGATGCTTTCTGTAATGCCACTTCACCTGTTCGCTTATTACATGGCAGTTTTACTAGGCCATGATGTCGATAAACCAAGGAATTTAGCCAAATCAGTCACCGTGGAATGAAGCTCCACTGCTACGTAGCAATGGAGTTTTTATCAAATTTATGAAGGAAATTCTTTTAAACAAATCTGGTAAAAAAATTATCTTGTTAGGGAATGAAGCAGTTTGTCGGGGAGCCATTGAAGCTGGTGTTGACTTTGTTTCAACTTATCCTGGAACCCCTGCCTCAGAAATTGGTAATACCTTTTGGCAAATTAAAGAAGATTTCAAAAAAATAAATCCAAAATTTCATTTTGAATTTTCAACTAATGAAAAGGTAGCGATGGAAGCAGCAGCTGGGGCTGCTATTTCTGGCTTTAAATCATTGGTTGCAATGAAGAATTTTGGCTTGAACGTTGCTTCAGATTTTTTATGCACTCTAATGTACTCTGGTATAGAGGGATCGATGGTAATTTTTGTTGCCGACGATCCTTCTTGCTGGAGCTCTGCTCAGTCTGAACAAAACACTAGATTTTATTCTTTGATGGCTCACATTCCAACTTTAGAACCTTCCGAACCTCAAGAATTCAAAGATTTTACAAAGTTTGCTTTCAACCTCTCTGCCCAATTTAAAATTCCAGTAATGATTAGATCTACTACCAGAGCCTCTCATCAATCAGGACCAGTCACCTTAGGGGAAATTCCAAATTCCAAATTCCAAATTCCAAAATTTGTTAAAGATCCAAAAAAATTCTCAACGATGCCTCCAAGGGTCTTGGAAATGAAAAAAGAGCTTTTTGAAAAAATTGAGAAAATTAAAAAACAATTTGAAAAATCTAATTTAAACAAGATAATTTACGGAAATTCAAGAGAAAAACTCGGAATTTTAACTTCAGGGGTTTCTTTCTTGTATGTAATGGAGGCATTAAAGAAATTGAATTTAAAATTGCCGGTTTTAAAATTGGGATTTATCTATCCTTTACCAGAAAGAAAAATATTGAATTTTTTGAAAAAATTAAAATCTGTTTTAATTGTCGAAGAACTAGAGCCTTATTTAGAAAGGGAAATTGCAATTTTGGCAAAAAAAGAAAATTTAAAGATCAAAATCTTTGGGAAAGGAGAAAAAATTGAGGGAGGAAGAATTTGGAAAGAGAGAAAGGCAATTTTACCTCAAATTGGAGAGTTAAAACCTGAATATGTTGAGATCGCGATTTCAAAAATTTTGAACAAAAAACCATCCTTCAACTATCAATTGCATTTGAAAAAATTCGAAAAATTAAAAATACCAGCAAGACCTCCAATTTTGTGTCCAGGATGTCCCTATTGGGCAGTTGTTAATGCGATCAAAAAAGTTGTCGATCTTCAGAAAGTGATTTTTGGTGGAGAAATTGGTTGCTATATGCTTTTTTCTCACAAAGTAATTAACCTTCAAGATTATCTATATTGTATGGGTTCTTCGACTAGTATTGCCCACGGAATTTCAAAAACATCCAAACAAAAAGTCATCACTTTCATTGGCGATTCATCTTTTTTCCATGCTGGGATTCCTGCATTGATTAATACTGTTTTTAATCAATCAAATCCTTTAATCATTATTCTTGAAAATCAGACGACCGCGATGACCGGCCATCAACCCCATCCTGGGGTAGGAGACGGTCGGGTAGTCAAAGTTGAAGAAATTGTTAGGGCTTGTGGAATAAAGAATGTTAAAGTAATAGATCAAGTTAAAAATCCAGAAGAATTTGAGAAAGGATTAAAGGAGTTTTTAGAAAAAGACGAAGCTTCAGTAATTATTGCTAGGCACATTTGCGCTCTATTAGAAAAAAAGAAAAAAACATGAAAAAAGATTTCAACTTAATAATAGTTGGAGTTGGAGGACAAGGACAAATTACTTTATTAAGAATTTTGGAAGAGGCTGCTTTGGCTGAAAATAAAGATTTTAAAGGATCAGAACTTCATGGATTATCTCAAAGAGGAGGCTCTGTTGAGGTCCATTTTAGAATGGGAAAGAATATTCTCTCTCCGTTAGTTTCTCAAGGAGATGCTGATTTAATTTTGGCTTTAGAAATGCAAGAATCTCTTAGGTCGCTTTATTATGCTTCTCCGAAAACTCAATTTCTATTAAATAAATTAATTATCCCAATTCCTGGAGAAAATATTGTTCCAGAAGATCAGATTATAAATTCCATAAAAAACTTTACAAAAAAAATTGAAATTGTTGAAGCTTCAAAAATCTGCAAAGAGAAATTCCAAAAAGAGGTTTTAGCGGGAGTTTATCTTTTGGGATATGCTCAAAAGAGAAAACTTCTTCCCCTAAGAAAAGAAAGCTTAGAAGAAGGAATAAAGAAGGTAGTGCCAGAAAAATATTTAGTCGAAAACTTAGAAGCTCTTAAACTCTCTCAATCTTAGCTCCCAATTTCCTCAATTTCTCATCAAAATTTTCATACCCTCTTTCTATTTGTTCTATTCCTTCAACTATTGATTCTCCTTTTGCTGCCAATGCTGCCAAAACTAAAGCTGCTCCAGACCTAATGTCAGTTGAGTTTATTTTATTTCCAAATAATTCAGTTTTTCCAAAAATTAAGGCCCTATGGGGATCGGTGATTTCAATATCTGCCCCCATTTTCTTTAACTCATGCAAGTGTTGAAATCTGTTTTCATAAAGTGGTTCGTGAATCAGAGATTTCCCTTGAGCCTGGGTAAGCAAAACAGAAGTCATTGGTTGAAAATCAGTTGGAAAACCAGGGTAAGGCAAAGTTTGAATTTTTGTCGCTCTTAAATTTTCTGACTTTTTTATTAAAATTTCCCTTCTCTTTACCTTAAAATTTACGCCCACTTCTTTCATTTTTCTCAAAAAAATTGTTAAGTGGTCAGGATTTACATTTTTAATTTTTCCTCTTCCTTTGCTAATGGCAAAGGCAATAAAAAAAGTAACTGCCTCAATTGGGTCTGGTGAAATTTTAAAAGTACCTCCTCTCAGTTGTTTTCTTCCTTCAATTTCAATGGTATGAGTACCCAATCCTTTTGTTCTTGTTCCCATTTTTTCCAAGAACCTTCCTAAATCTTGAACTTGAGGCTCAGCAGCTGCAATTTCAATTTTAGTTTTTCCCTCAGCTACTGCTGCCAACATCATTGCATTTTCTGTTGCGGTTACCGAAAATTCTTTCAAAACAATTCTTTTCCCCCTCAATTTCTTTGGAGCCTCAAAACAATAAAACCTCCCTCTTTCTTCAACCTTTATTCCAAAATCTTCAAATGCTTCCAAGTGGGTAGTAATTGGTCTTAAGCCTATTTTGTCTCCTCCTGGATGGGGAACTTTTATTTTTTTAAAGTGATGCAAAAGCGGAGGAATTAGCAAAACAGAAATTCTCATTTTTTCAAACAAATCAAAAGGAATTTTTTCAGGATCGATATTCTTTGGAATTATTTTAATTTTCTTTCCATCCAGCCAAATTACTTTTGCTCCTATTTTTTCTAAAATTTCAATTTCATTTAAAATGTCAGCACACTTTGGCAAATTATCAATAACCGAAGGCTCTTTAGTTAATAAAGCCGCAGCTAGAATTGCTCCGGCAGAATTTTTATAGCCTTGAATTTCAACCTCTCCAGAAAGTGAACTACCTCCTTTAATAAAAAACTTTTTCATATTTCTATCATGAAACAAATTTTTACTTTTAGCAAGCTTTTCCAAAGAATTCTTCTAAATAAAAAATTCCGAGCATTCTATCTCGGGTGTTATTTTAATAGTTCTCCAATACTTTTTCTATTGGTAAGAAGTTCTCGGATTTTATCTACTGGCCATTGCTTTCCAGCCCTGGGAACTGAATAGTACTGACACACTTTTTCAATTCCGGTTTCACCCTCCAACGCAATCAAGTCTTCTGCAAAAAGTGGTTCCACTTCCAAACCAATTTTCCTGAAAATGGGCAATGCCTTTTCCATGTGATAAATCAAAGTTAAAACTCCAATTCTTTGGGCAAAATCGAAGGTGGATTTCCTTTTGAGCAAGATTTTCACAAACTCAGCGTTTTCTTCTGTTGTGGCCGAAAGCTCTTCCAAGTACATTGCTTCTAAGGGAACATTATATTCTCTATAAAGAAATTCGGCAATTACTTCTGCCTCTGATTTTTCTTGCCTTGTTCTTGCAAGTGCCTCGAAGGAAAAATCTGGGTTTTTTAAGATTTCGCGTTCATTGTACCTTACTCCAAAGTTATATCCACCAGAGATAATGAATCGCTTAGCAATTCCCTTTTTCCAAGCTATTCCGGCTGCCTCTGCTTTCACTCTTGTGTGCGGTGCCAAAGTGTATTTGCTCCCCTCTTTTTTTATTTGCGAGCCTAATACAATTACCAAATCATAGGTTTTAAAAGAGCTCAATTAGATCACCTCTCCTAAAATGTCTACCAATTTAGCAATTTTTTGTCAAGTTTAATTGCTTAGAAAGAGAAAATATTCTAAAATATTAAAATATGAAAATTAACCCGCTTATTTTCAGAGCTTACGATATCAGGGGAATTTATAAAAAAGATATCGACGAAAGTATTTTCAAAAAAATTGGTTTTGTTTTGGGAAAGAAAAATCAAAAATTTTTGGTTGGGCACGATATTAGAAAATCTGGAAGAAAATTGGCGATGGCATTGATTGAGGGATTGGTTACTACTGGATCAAGAGTTTTCTTTTGTGGAAAGTCTTCTTTTGGGCTCTGCTTTTTTTCAGGTTTTAAATTAAAAGTTGATAAAACTCTTTTTGTTACTGCCTCCCATTTACCAAAAGAGTGGAACGGCTTGAAAATAAATTATGGCGATGGAGAACCAGTTTCTTCAAAGGAAATCGAAAAAATAAGGGATAAAGTTTTGAAAATTGAAAAAAAAGAAATTAAATTTAAAAAACCAAAATTTAAAAAAGTTAACCTCAAAAGAGAATATTTTGAAACTCTTCTTGAAAAGTTCCCGCTCTTGAAAGAAAAAAAATTGAAAATTGTCTTAGATTGCGGAAACGGAGCTACTTCTCTGGTTGCTCCTCAAATATTTAAAAAATTCGGCTTTGAGGTTATTGAACTTTTTTGTCAACCTGATTCAAATTTCCCGAATAGAAATCCAGAACCTACTTTTGAGGCAACCAGATTTTTAAGAGAAAGAGTTTTAAAAGAAAAAGCAGATTTTGGAGTAGCTTTTGATGGAGATGGAGACAGAGGAGTAATAATCGATGATAAAGGAAGATATTTGAGTGGAAATCAAATCGGAATTATTTTGGGAAGGGATATTTTAAAGGAAACGAAAAATAAAAAAGTTGTTAGAACCGTTTCTTGCTCAATGGCGATCGATGAGGAACTTAAAAGGTATGGATCAAAAATAATTGAGGTGCCGGTAGGCCATACTTTTGTAATTTCTGCGGTCAAAAGAAAAAAAGCAATTTTGGGGATTGAAGAATCAAGCCACATTGTTCTTCCTCGTTACTTTCTTTTTGATGATGCAATTTTAATCCCTCTTAGGATCGCTGAGATTTTAATAAAAGAAAAAAAGAAACTTTCAAAAATCGTTGATAAAATTAAAATTTATCCTTTTGAAGAAATCATTTTTGGATGTCCCGACGAGAAGAAATTTGAAGTTGTCAAAAGTTTAGCCAAAAAATTCAAAAAAGAATACAAAAATGTTAATACTTTAGACGGAGTAAAAGTAATTTTTAATTTTGGTTGGATTTTAATAAGAGCTTCCAATACTTCTCCTAAAATTCGTCTCTACATTGAAGCGAAAAACGAAGGAAGGCTTAAATTCTTGAAGGAGAAATTTTCAGATATTTTAGGAGACTGGATAGCAAAAAATAGCAATCAAACATAATCTTGCAATAGGCGTTGTTTCATTCTTTCAATATTGGACAAGATCGCACCCAAATTCACATGGGAAAAGGAGGAATTAAGAAAAAATTGTTCTTTCAATAAGAGAGCGAACAATTGAAGAAAAGAGAAAAGAAGAGGAGGGAGAATTAAAAATGCAAAAAATTATTTGATCCATCTTCAGTATTTACTTTAATTTCTTTACTCTTTAGCCAATTTTTTTATCTCGCACAGTTTGTACGTTTTTTTATTTTTAAAAAGCAGATAAAATTAAATATTATGAAAAAAACAGAAAACTACTTTGTCATTGGTATAGATGGTGGAGGAACAAAAACCGTTGGAGCATTGGCAAACCTAGAAGGAGAAATTTTAAGAGAAATTTACTCTTCTTCTACCAACCCAAACAAAATTGGCTTTGAATTAGCAATTTCAAGACTGAAAAATTTAATTTCAAAAATCTCAAAAAATAAAAAAATTAAAATTGCTTATTTAGGATTAGCGGGAGGATTAGAAAGGGACGAAGAAAAAAGAGAAAAGATAAAAAAAGAACTTCAAAAATTTTTTAATTTTCCAATTGTTATTGATGGAGATCAAAGAATTGCTTTTAGAGCAGGAACTGATGAGAGAGATGGTGTAGTAGTGATTGCAGGAACTGGATCGATTGCTATGGGATGGAAAGAAAAAAAAGAAGCAATTTCTGGTGGTTGGGATTGGTTGTTTGGAGATCAAGGATCTGCTTTTTGGGTAGGGAAAGAAGTTCTAGAAGAAATTGGAAAAGCCTTAGATGGACGAAGAAAAAGTTTTAGATTGAAGGATTTCGTTTTGAAAAGATTTAAAATTAAACAAGAAAAAGATCTCTACAATAAATTTTATTCCCAAAACTTTATAACTCAGGTGGCCTCGATTTCAAAAATCGTCGATGAACTAGCAAGGAGAGGAGACTTTTTTTCGAAAAAAATTCTAATTGATGCAGGAAAACAAGTTTCGGAAATGGCGATTGCAGTAATCAAAAAATTAAAACTTGAAAACGAAACATTCCCAGTAGTTTTAGTTGGCGGGATGTTTGAATCGCAAATTTTCAAGAAAAAAGTAGAAAAGGAAATTAAACGAATAGTAAAAAAAGCAAAATTTATCTTATTGAGGAAAAAACCAGTGATTGGAGCAGTAAAGTTAGCGTTTGAGTTTCTTTACAAAGAATGAAAAATTTGCTAAATTTCAGGCGGTGATAAAAATGGAGGGGGAAGAGAAAGTTCTTAAGGCAGTTCTTATTCATTTTTTCGGAAAGTATCCTTACTTACTCCAATACATTTCTCTTCCAGAAATATCTAAGCGAACTACTGTTGATCTTGAAATCGTCGAAAAAATTTTGAACACGATCTGGAAAGAAGCGCAGGAAGAAGAAAAAAAAGAATTGAAAAGGAGAGGAAAAAGATTGTTTGAAGAAGAGGAAGAATGCTACCTTTGCTTTCTCTATGAATAAATTTTTTTTACTAAAAGGGCTCTTTGCCCCTTTTTTATTTTTTTATTAATAACCGATTATATACTCGCAAGGGGGAATTTAAATCCTTCTTATCAAATAAACCTATCAGCAAATTTCCTTATCCGTTTTAAACAAGGGATATTTTGAGATAAAATCCAATTATGTAGGCGAGTTAGGTATTCATTTAAAAGTCCCATCTGATAATTTATTTTTTTGGCATAAATGTGCCCGGGGAGGGACTTGCACCCTCAAGGGGTTAAACCCCATGCGATTTTGAGTCGCACGCGTCTTCTAATTCCGCCACCCGGGCTTTTTCACTACTAGTGTATTATAAAATTTTAAAAAGTCAATGGATTAAAGTTTAGAGTTTTATTGGATTAAAACTAGTTGCAAAATAGAGCGACCGTTGGAAATTGTACCAGGTGCGTCCTCCTTTTATTTTTTGAGATAATCACAATTTTTATTTGAACATTTTATTTTTTTGTTTTCTTTTATTAAAAGTGATTCACATCTTGGACATTTTTCTTCAGTAGGTTTTTCCCACAAAACAAAATCACATTTTGGATAATTTGAGCAACCCCAAAAGACTTTCCCTTTTTTGCTTTTTCTTTTCATCATTTCTCCCTTTTTGCATTTTGGGCATAAAATTCCAGTTGAGTTTTCCAAATCAAAAGTGTATTTACACTTTGGATAATTAGAACAAGCTAAAAACCTCCCGTATTTTGAAACTCTAATTAAAAGTTGAGCTCCGCACTTTGGGCATTTCTTTTCAGTTTTTTCCAAAATTCCAGCTCCTTTTATTTCTTTGTATTTTTTATTTAAATTTTCATTAAATGGTATATAAAATTCTTTTAAAGTTTCTACCCAATTCTTTTGACCATTGGCAATTTTATCCAAATCATCCTCCATTTTTGCGGTAAAACTTATATCAACAATTTCTGGAAAGTGTTTTACCAAAAGATCATTCACTAAAATTCCTACCGCAGTCGGATAAAACCTCTTTTTCTCATCTTTTTTAACATAATTTCTCTCTTGGATTGTTGCCAAAATGGGAGCGTAGGTTGAAGGCCTTCCAATTCCGTGTTTTTCAAGTTCTTTTATTAAAGTTGCCTCAGTATATCTTGGTGGAGGTTGGGTGAAATGCTGCAAGGGTAGAATTTTTACCACTTCTAAAATTTCTCCCTTTTCTAATTCTGGTAATTCTTCCTCCTCAAACTTCATTGGATAAACCTTTAAGAATCCATCAAACTTTAAAATTTGCCCTCTTGCCAAAAACCCATAATTTTTTGCTAAAATTTCAACTTCTGTTTTGTCAAAAATTGCTTGCGTCATTTGGGAAGCCAAAAACCTTCTCCAAATTAAATCATAAAGCTTCAATTGCTGTTCATTCAATTTTTCACTTAAAACTTCAGGGGTTTTTTCAACATCTGTTGGCCTAATTGCTTCATGGGCTTCTTGAGCAACCTTAGATTTTGTTTTATAAACTCTTTGCTGGTAATAATTTTTACCGAAATTCTTCAGAATAAAATCCTCTGCCATTTTTAAGGCCAGCTCAGATAAATTCAAAGAATCCGTCCTATGGTAAGTAATGTATCCCATTTCATAAATTTGCTGGGCAATCTGCATTGTTTTTTCTGCAGACCAAGAAAATTTTTGCCAGGCAGTTTGTTGCATTGTTGAGGTTGTGAAAGGCTCTGGTGGATTTCTCTTTGCCTCTTTTCTTTCAATTTTTAAAACTTTAAATTTCGCATCTTTTAAATCCTCAACAATTTTTTTCGCCTCTTTTTCATTCTTTATTGCGAATTGATCCAACTTTTTTCCATCTTTCTTTACCAATACTGCCTTAAATTCCCCTTGGGATTTGGAATTTGGTGCTTGGAATTTCTTTAATGTTGCTTCTATCGTCCAGTATTCTTTCGGTTTAAAATTTTGAATCTCTCTTTCTCTTTCAACAATCAATCTTAAAGCAACAGACTGAACCCTTCCAGCAGAAAGTCCCTTTGCTACCTTTCTCCAAAGTAGGGGAGAAAGCTTGTAACCTACGATTCTGTCTAAAATTCTTCTTGCTTGTTGAGCATTGACCAAATTCATGTCGATTTTTCTTGGATTTTTTAACGCCTCTTTTATTGCCTGTTCAGTTATTTCATGAAAAACAATTCTCCAATAAGGCTTTTTCTTTCCGAGTTTTAAAAGACATGCTAAGTGATAGGCAATTGCCTCCCCCTCCCTATCAGGATCAGTAGACAAAATTACCAATTTTGCCTTTTTTGCCTCTTTTTCAATCTCTTTTATCCTTTCTTTTGCTCTTGGAGTAATTACATAAGTCGGTTTAAAGTTATTTTTAATATCAACTCCAAATTTGTGTTCTGGCAAATCTCTTACATGACCAAAAGAAGCAACGATTTTGAATTCCTTACCCAAGAACCTACTGATGGTTTTGGCCTTAGTTGGACTTTCAACGATTACCAATTGCATAAATTCCTCCTCCTAAATTCTTTATTTTACCTTCAATTTCCAAAATTGAAAGAAGAGATGCCACCTTTGAAGGCGAAAGCTTTGTTTTCTCAATTATCTTTTCAATATCTAAAGCCCCCTCTTTCAACACTTCCAAAATCAAATTTTCCTCTGGCGTTTTTCCTTTAATTTCTTTTTCTCTCAATTTTGCTTTTTCAATTCCTAATTCCTCTAAAATATCTTTCGCACTCTCTACCAACTTTGCTCCATTTTTTATCAAAAAATGACATCCCTTTGAAGTTTGAGAGAAAACAGATCCAGGAACCGCAAAAATTTTTCTTCCTTGTTCTTTAGCGTAATTTGCAGTGATTAAAGATCCTGATCCCATTCTTGCTTCAACAACCAAAACTCCAAACGATAACCCAGAAATTATTCTATTTCTCTGAGGGAAAGTGTATTTTGTTCCATGAGTCCCTGGTTCAAATTCAGAAATTAAGCATCCTCCATTTTCTAAAATTTTATCAATTAATTTTAAATTTGATTTTGGATAAATTGCCTTTTCATCAAGACCTGTGCCCAAAACCGCAATCGTCCTTTTTCCTCTTTCAATTGTCGCTTTGTGGGCTATTGTATCAATTCCTGGAGCAAAACCAGAGACTATTGTTAAACCAGCCTCTGCCAGATCAGCTGAAATTTGGTAGGCAATCTCTTTACCGTAATTTGTGCACTTTCTTGTTCCGACAATAGCAAAACAGTTTTCGTGGGATTTAATTTCCCCTAAAAAATAAAGAATCTTTGGTGGGTTTTGGATTTTTTTTAAAAGCTTTGGATAATTTTTGTCTTCAATTGAAATAGATTTGACTTCAAACATCAACTTAGGTTTTTTTCCAGTTCGTTAGAAGCTCAAGCATAGTCATTGTTTTTTCTCTCCTTTTTTGGGGTTTAATCTTTATTTCTTTGTAAAAAATTCTTTCAAAAAAAAGCAATAGCAAAATATACTTTGCCAATTTCTTTTTCAGGATAATTTGGATCTTTTCTTGACAAAAATCCAGTGATCCCCATTCCAATTTGAGAATTGAATTTTTTTGGGCGATTTTTACCATCTCTTTGCTATAAACTGAATACTTATTAATCTTTTTCTTTGGCACTCCAAAAAAATCTTTTGTTGTGGAGAATAAGCAACAATTCCGCTATTTCTTTTTCAATTTTCTTTCCCATTTTAGTATTTTAATTCATAAGGAAGAGAATTTTTAATCTGCCCAATTTTTGCCCTTTCTAAAATTTTTCTGATTTTTCTCTTTGGAATTTTAAAACTTTTTGAAATTTCATTTTTTGACATTTTTAAATCTTCTTTTGCTGACAAAACAATATCCGCTTCGAAATAATTAATTTCCAATTCTTTTTCCGCAAAATGTCCTTTCCAAAGTTCTGGCGACGGAGCTTTTGCTAAAATTTCAGTCGGAATTTCTTTTAAGTAACTCGCTAATTGATGGACCTGAGTTTTCCAAAGATCTCTGATTGGTTCAATTCCTGAAGCGTTATCCCCCCAAAGAGTAAAATAGCCAAGAGCTTTTTCAGTTTTATCTTCACTTCCGACCACAATCGCGTTTAATGCTTTCGACAAATCAAACAAAATTTTCATTCTCTCTCTTGCCATCAAATTCCCTTTTCTAAGTTTTTGTTTACTTCCTTTAAACTTTTTGAGAAGATTCCAGCTCGCGTCCACTGGTTTGTTTATAAAAATTGTAATTAAATTTTTTTGTGGAATTTTTAGATTTTTAGCTAATTTTTCAACATCTTTTAAACTTTTCCTTGAAGTTACTCCCCGATAAGGAAGTCTTACTAAATAAACATTTTTTGGCCCTAAGGCTTTAACTGTCAAAAGTGCAGATACTGACGAATTCAATCCTCCAGAAACTCCGAGAATTGCTTTTTTAAATCCGAATTTCTTAAAGTAGCTTTTCATTTCTTTTATTTTTGCCCTCAAGATTTTTTCTGCCTTTTTCTCATCCAGTTTTAAATGCAATGGAATTTTTTCAAGATTAAAGTAAATTTTTTTATTCATACAATCTTCTTTTTTCAATATACCTTAAGACTTTTTTTGGCAAAAATTTATCAACTTTCTCTCCCTTTTTAATTTTTTCTCTGATTTCGCTTGCTGAAATAGGAATTTTTCTTTTGATCAAAATTACTTTTTTAAGAACATTCCTCTTTTTCTTTTCGAGTTCTTTTGGAAGAGTTTTTAGATTAAACTGAGAGTTTGGGCGAAGGAAAACAACAAAATTTGCCAAATCTAAGACTTTCAATTTTCCTTTCCATTTTCCTTCGATTATTTCTCTGAGAGAATCTTCCCCTATTATCCAGTAAATTTCAGAATTTTTATATTTTTTCTTTAAATATTTGATCGTCTCTATGGTATAGGATTTTCCTTTTTTCTTGACCTCGTAATCTGAGACTTTAAACCCTCCAACTCCTTCTATCAGCAGAGAAACCATTTTTAATCTATCTTCTGCCTTTGCCAAGCCAATTTTTTTTAACGGAGGCTTACCATAGGGAATAAAAATAATCTCATCTAATTTCAACTTTTCTTTCGCAATTTGAGCAATTTTTAAGTGACCAAAATGAGGAGGGTTGAAAGCGCCTCCTAAAACTCCAATTTTTATCTTTTTAAGGTTATTTCTCATTAGATGCTTTATTTTACGAAGAAAAAGAAAATAAAACTAGATGGATTTGACTTTTTGATTTGTTGATAACATTTTAATGTAGAGGGGAAGAGAAATGATGAAAAGGGAGCAGTGGGCGATTTTCTTCGTTCTATCCAATCTTAATTTATCTTTTCAAGTTTTTTGTTCTTTAATTTTTCAATCGCTTCGAGAATCATTTGGCAATAAAGATTCAGTCCTACTTTATTTACATTTCCTGACTGTTCTTTTCCCAAAATGTTTCCCGCACCTCTTATTTCTAAATCTTTTAAAGCAATCTTATATCCAGACCCCAATTCTTCAGCTTCTCTAAGGGCTTCTAATCTTTCTTTCATTGAAGGAGTTAATTTTTGAGGATAAAAAAAGTAAGCAAAGGATTGAACATTCGATCTTCCAATTCTTCCTTTAATCTGGTATGCCTGGGAAAGTCCTAACTTGGTAGAATCTGCCACGATTAAAGTATTACTATTTGGCAGATCTAGCCCCGCTTCGATTATTGTTGTTGCCACTAAAACGTCAATTCTTTTTCTTTGGAAGTTTTCTATTACTTTTATTAATTCTCTCTCTTTTAATCTTCCGTGGGCAATTCCAAATTTCACATTTGGCAAAAGAGCTTCCAAAAAACTTTTTACCGAAGAAATATTTTCGATTTTATTGTGTAAATAGTAAACTTGTCCTCCTCTTTCAATTTCTTTTGCAATTGCTTCCTTTATTGTTTTTTCTGAAAAAGGCAAAATAAAGATTTTCGTTGGAATTCTTCCAACAGGGGGAGTTTGAATCAAAGAAATTTCCCTCAATCCAGAAAGAGAAAGATAAAGAGTTCTTGGAATTGGGGTTGCAGAAAGGGACAAAACATCAATTTCAGCCCTCAATTTTTTTAGTTTTTCTTTTTGTCTTACTCCAAATTTATGTTCATCGTCAATCACCAAAAGCCCAAGTTTTTTAAATTCGACATCGCTTGATAAGATTCTGTGAGTTCCAACTAAAATATCGATTTTTCCTTCTTTCAATTTTTTAATCGTTTCCTTTTGCTCTTTTTTTGTTTGAATTCTTGTTAAAATTTCTATTTCAATTGGCAAATCTTTCAACCTCTTTTTAAAATTTTGATAATGTTGATTTGCCAAAATCGTTGTCGGACAAAGCATTACAGCTTGATATCCAGACTCAACAACCCTGACCATTGCTCTCAAGGCAACTTCAGTTTTCCCAAATCCAACATCTCCACAAACCAATCTATCCATTGGTTTTTCTCCTCCTAAATCTTTTTCAATCTCTTCAATTGCTTTTTCTTGATCTGGAGTTTCTTCAAACGGAAAAGTTTCCTTTAAATACTTGACCATTTCGCTTTTTGAGTAAGGCGGACGAGTGACAATTTCCCTTTTTGCATAAATTTTCAAGAGTTCTCTGGCAAACTTTTCAGCTTCTTCTTTAACCTTCCTTTTAGTTTTTATCCATGTTAAAGTTCCCAACCTTGAAATTTTTGGTTTTGAAAAACCAACATAACGAGAAAGCTTTCTTTCAAGACCAAAAGGCACATAAAGTTTATCTCCTTGAGCATATTCAATCTCATAATACTTTCTTGTTATTTCACGATCGTGAATTAATTCAACATCTTTGAAAATTCCAATTCCGTGGTCCAAATGAACTAAATAATCTCCTGGTTTTAAACCTTTAAGGTCAGAAAAAATTTTCTGAGATTTTAATTTCTTTTTTAAAACTTCTTTCTCTCTTTTTTCATCTTCAATTTCAATTGGCAATCTGAAAATGTTTTCAATTCTGTTACCCAAAAACTCAATTTTGATTGCAAAATTTAAATTTATTGGAAAAACATCAACAACTCCCCCTCTTTGTGAGAACTCTCCAATTTGAGAGACCTGCCAAACTTTTTCATATCCCATTTCATCCAATTTTCTCAACAAAAAAGAAAATGGAATTTTTAAATTCTTTTCTAAAAATAAAGTATTCTCTTGCCAGAAAATTTGAGTTTTTCGTGCCTCCAAGATTTTCTTTAAATTTTTTTCAAACCAAAAATTTTCCCTTTCTAAAAAATAGGGGATGATAGAGACAATCAAAACTTTATCGATTTCTCTTGACAAATCCATCAAAATTTGTTATTTTATTGTAAACTGCGAGTGGCAAGGGATGCTCACCTCCCATCCCTTGTCTTGAATGCGGGGAGGTCCGAGTGACTAACCTCGCGGCTCGCAGTTTTTTATTTGTTAAATTCACTCATTGACTTCTCAGCTCCTTCTTTTATTGAAATCTCAATTGCTTTACACGTTAAATCAATTACCTTCTTTAAAATTTTTTCCTCTTTTTTACTAAATTTTTGAAGCACTAAATTTTTCTTATTGCTCTTTGCCCTATTGTTGGCTGTTCCAATTCCAACTCTAACCCTAACAAAATCTTTTGTTCCAATTTCATCAATTATTGATTGAACTCCTTTGTGGCCAGCAGATCCTCTGCCAAAAGAAATTTTAATTTTCCCAAATGGAATGTCCAAATCATCGTGAACCACTATTAAATTTTCACTTTTCAATTTCCAATTTTCAATTAAAAACTTTACCGATTTACCAGAATTGTTCATAAAAGTTTGAGGTTTTGCTAGAACAATCTTTTTTTCTCCAATTTTCTTTTCAGAAATCATTGCTAAAAACTCTTTTTTCAGTTTAAATTTTGGGAATTTTTTCTTCTTTGCAAACTCATCTAAAACCATAAATCCAAGGTTATGCCTCGTTTTTTCAAACTTTCTTCCTGGATTTCCAAGACCGACGATTAACTTCATCTTTTAATTTTATCGGTTTTTTGTTATAATTTTAACCATGAAAATTTTAGACTTTTTCAAGGAAATCTTGCAAACCGTTGTTTTGGCGCTTCTAATCGTTTTACCAATTCGTTTTTTTATTTTTCAACCCTTTATTGTTAAAGGACAATCAATGGAGCCAAATTTTGAGGACGGTGATTATTTAATTATTGATGAACTAACTTATAGATTCAGAGAACCAAAGAGGGGTGAAGTAATAGTTTTTAAAAACCCAATGAATGAACGTCAAAGGTTTATAAAAAGAATCATTGGTTTGCCAGGGGAAACTGTAGAAATCTCTGAAGGAAAAATTTTTATTTCAAATGGAGAAAAAAGAATTTTAAACGAGCCTTATTTAAATTCTTCTTTTACCGTTGGGGATCTTCAAATAGCTCTTGGGAAAGATGAATACTTTGTTTTAGGAGACAATCGTCAATTTTCTTTGGATTCAAGAAGGTTCGGTCCTATAAAAAGAAAAGAAATTGTGGGAAGGGTTTTGCTGAGGCTGTGGCCGATTTACTCTTTTGCAAAATTCGAAGCCCCAGCTTATTAAAATGCCAAAACCAAAATTTCAAACTCCAAAAGGAATGCACGACATTTTTGGTGAAAATTGGAAGTACTTTGATAAGATTTTCGAGGTAGTTAAATCTTTTGCTAAATTTTACAATTTTGAAAGAATTGAGACCCCGGTTTTGGAAGAAGCTGAACTTTTTACAAAAGGAATAGGATTGGCCACAGACATAGTCCAAAAAGAAATGTTTCTTTTGAAAACAAAAGGAGGCGATTATTTAGCTTTAAGGCCAGAAGGAACTGCCCCGGTTGTGCGAGCTTACATTCAACACGGAATGCAAAACCTTCCACAGCCTGTTAAGCTTTGGTATTTTTCTCAATTTTTTAGGTACGAGCATCCCCAAGCTGGAAGATTTAGACAATTTTGGCAATTTGGATTTGAGATTTTAGGAAAACAAGCTCCAGCACTAGACACGCAGATCATTTTAATTTTTTACAATATTTTAAAAGAATTAGGCTTTGAAGCCCTGGCTATTAAAATAAACAGCATCGGCGACAGTTTTTGTCGGCCATACTACAAAAAAACCCTGATTTCTTATTTGAAGCATAGATCTTATGCTTTATGCCCAGATTGCAAAAGAAGACTGAAAGAGAATCCTTTGAGAATTTTAGATTGCAAAGAGGAAAAATGCAGGCAGATTATTTCTGAAGCCCCTCAGATTTTGAATCATTTATGCGAAAATTGTAAAAACCATTTAAAGACAGTTTTAGAATTTTTAGACGATCTTCAACTTCCTTATCATTTAGACCCTTATTTAGTCAGAGGATTAGATTATTACACAAAAACAGTTTTTGAAATTTCCGAAGAAACTGAAAAAGGAAAAGCAGTTGGAGCATTGGTCGGAGGAGGAAGGTACGACAACTTGGCAAAAATTTTGGGAGGCCTAGAAATGCCAGGAGTTGGAGGGGCGGGAGGGGTTGAAAGAATTATTGAGTTATTAAAAGAAAAGCGAATTAAAATTTACAAAGAAAAAAAACCAAAAATATTTCTTGCTCAAATTGGTGATTTAGCAAAAAGAAAAGCTTTAAAGATAGTAGAAGAATTTAGGAAAGAAAATTTACCAATATACGAATCAATCGAGAAAGATTCGCTAAAATCACAGATGAAATTAGCAGATAAACTTGGCGTCAAGTATGTTCTAATTTTAGGCCATCAGGAAGCGTTAAACGAGGAAATTTTATTAAGAGATATGGAAACCGGGAAACAAAAGAAAATAAGGTTGAAAAATTTAATAAAAGAGGTTAAAAAATATTTGTAACATGCCAGTTAAAGTTGTCAAAAGAGAAAAAGAAACAGTAGCAAGTTTGATTAGAAGGTTTCAAAAAGCAGTTCAAAAAAGCGGAATTTTAGTACGGGCGAGAGAAAAAATGTATCGAGATAGAAATTTATCTGAGGAAAAGAAAAAAAGAAAGGCGTTAAGGAGGGAGCAGTTGAAAAAGTATTACGAAAAATTGGACAAAATGGGTTTATTAGAAAAATGATCCTGAAAGAAAAAATTGAAAAAGATTTGGCAGAGGCAATAAAGAGTAGAAAAGAAAGAGAAATTTCTGTTTTGAGGTTACTTAAAGACGCAATTTTTTTAAAAGAAAAGGAAAAAAGATATAAAATCTTTACTCAGAAAAAGGGAATAAGTGAAAAAGAATTAGAAAAAGAAAGCCAGCTTTCAGATGAAGAAATAATTCAAGTTATTTCCTCTGAAATAAAGAAAAGAAAAGAGGCAATTTTGGAATTTGAAAAGGGAAAAAGAAGTGATTTAGTTAAAAAAGAAAGTGAAGAAATTGAGATTTTGAGGAGGTATTTGCCAGAACAACTTTCGGAAGAAGAGATAAGAAAAATGGCAAAAGAAATAATAGACAAAGTTAAAGCAGGAAATTTAAAGGACATGGGAAAAGTGATGCAAGAATTAATGCCTAAAGTGAAGGGGAGAGCTGATGGAGCTTTAGTTTCGAAAGTTGTTAGAGAATTATTATCAACACAATGAAAGACTTAATTTGTGCAATCGATATTGGGAGTTCAAAGATTAGGATTTTAGTCGTGAAAAAGGAAAAAGAAAATTTGGAGGCAATTTTTAAATCAGAACAAAATTCTGAAGGAGTAAAAAAAGGAGTGATTACTGAGCCTGAAAGAGCATCTAAGATTTTAAAGGAATTAATTTTTTCCGCGACTCAGAATATACGAAAAAAAATAAATTCTGCTCTAGTGAATCTTGGTGGTATCCATTTGTTTGCAGTGCCTACTCGAGCCTTAATCTCTGTGTCCAGAGCAGATCAAACAGTTTCTGAGGAAGACTTGAATAGAGTTTTGCAAGAAGCAAAAATAATTAACGTGGGGCAAAACAAAGAAATTTTTGATTTGTCTGTTAAGGAATTTATCCTTGATGGAGAGCGAGGGATAAAAGATCCAGTTGGGTTGAAAGGGTCGAGATTAGAAGTTGAAGCTTTAGGTCTTGGCTATTTTTCTCCCTGTTTGGAGAATTTAAAAAAAACTCTTTTAAATTCTGGGCTTGAAGTTTTTGAACTAATTCCTGCCCCGATAGCTTGTTCTCTTGCAGTTTTGACCGAGCAACAAAAAAACTTGGGAGTTTGTCTTTTGGATATTGGAGCTCAAACTACTTCGATTTCAGTTTTTGAAGATGGAAATTTGACTTTCTTTTCGGTTTTACCAATTGGGGCTCAAGAAATTACTAACAAAATCGCAATTCAGATGCAAATCGATCCGGAGCTGGCAGAGAGATTAAAAGTAGAATTCGGAAGTTGTTATTTTAAGGGTAAGAATAAAAGAGAAAAGATTGAATTTGAAGATGAAGACCCTTTAATCTTTTATCCAAGATCTTTAGCAAGAATTATCAGAGAAGGATATTCGGCAATCTTTGATTCAGTTTTAAAGGAATTAAAAAAGGCCTCAAAAGACAGAAGGTTGCCAGCTGGAATAGTTTTGACAGGAGGAGGAGCAAAAGTACCCAAAATTTTAGAATTAGCAAAATTGAAATTCAAATTAAATTGCAAAATTGGCAAGCCAAAAGGAATTTTGAATTTAGAAGAAAATCCTTCTCTTTCAACCTTAGTTGGGCTTGTTTTGAGCTCCTTAGAGTTAGAAGAAGAAAAAGAAACTCAAAAGTTTGGATTTTTTTCGAAAATTAAAAAGTTCCTCAGAATTTTTCTTCCATGATTCCAATTTCGGATGAGAGAGAAAGTGGTAAGTTTCCTATTTTAACAATTACTCTAATTTTAATAAACGCGGTCGTTTTTCTTTTTATTTTTTTTAATCTCGATTTTTTCATTCAAGAATTCGGTTTTATACCAGAGAAAGTTAAAAACGGAGAAAGGCTCTACACTTTTTTATCTTCTCTTTTCATTCATGCAAGTTTTTCACATTTAATTGGTAATCTTTGGTTTTTATGGATTTTTGGAGATAACGTTGAGGCAAAAATTGGAAGAATTAAATTCTTAATTTTGTACTTTCTTTCAGGCCTTGGATCTTTGATTTTATTTTCTTTCACAACTTCAAACAAAACAATTCCAGTGGTTGGAGCTTCTGGAGCTATCTCTGGAATTTTAGGGGCATATTTGGTTTTGTTTCCAAAAAATAAAATCAAAGCCATAGTGCCATTTTTTTATTTTTATAGAATCGTTTCCATTCCAGCTCTTTTTTATATCGGGATTTGGTTTTTGTATCAATTTTTATACATGTCTGTTGATCCTTTTGTAGCTTATTGGGGACACATTGGTGGATTTTTAACGGGGCTTTTCCTTATAAAAATTTTTTCAAAATAAAAAAGCCAAAAGTTACATTTTTGTTGAATTTCAAAATCGATTTTGTAAAGTTTTATACATTAATTAAAATCTTCTAATGACTTTTTCAAAGATTCTTTTTTATTTTTGCCTTTCTTTCATCGGAGGAATTTTTATTGCTTCCTTTTTCAAAGTTTCCCTTCCTTTTTCCCTTTCAATTTTAATTTTGGCTTTGTTTATAATTTCAGTTTTTCCAAAATCTCAAAACCTTTTAGTTTTAGGATTTTGCGTTTTATTTTTTGCTTTTGGAATTTTCAGGTTTCAAAATTATTTTTCAAAAATTCAAAGTCAAGAAATCAAAAATTTTGTCGGAAAAGAAATTTCAATTTTTGGGACAATTGAAGAGGAACCTGTAATAAGAGAAAAATCGATCGTTTTTCCAGTAAAAACTGAAATTGGAAAAATCTTAATCAAAGCAAAAAGGTATCCAGAATTTGAATATGGAGAGAAGGTAAAAATTACTGGGATCTTAAAGGAACCAGAGACTAAAGATTCATTCAATTGGAAAAATTATTTGCTCAAAGATGGAATTTTGGTTGAGATGGATTTTCCAGAAATTAAGGAAACTGGAGAAAAATTTGGAAATCCAATAAAAAGGTTTTCTATATTTTTAAAAAAGAAAATTGAAGAAGCAATAAAACAAAACCTTCCGCCTTTGCATTCTGCACTTTTGAAATCTCTTTTATTTGGCGAAGAACAAGATCTTCCTTTTGAATGGAAAGAGAAACTAAACCAAACTGGAGTAAGACACATTGCTGCAGTTTCTGGAATGAACATTACAATAATTTCTTCTTTAATTTTAAGTTTTCTTTTATTTTTAGGTCTTTGGCGCCATCATGCTTTTTATCTCTCAATTTTTTTAATTTCCTTTTATGTTTTAATGATCGGTGCTCCTTCTTCTGCAATCAGAGCAGCGATTATGGGGATTTTGTTCTTGACAGCCCAGCATTTTGGAAGAATAGCAAGCGGAGAAAGGTCAGTAGTTTTTTCCGCAACCTTGATGCTCCTTTTCAATCCATTGCTTTTGAGATACGACATTGGCTTTCAGCTTTCATTTTTGGCAATTTTAGGAATAATTTATTTTTATCAGTTTTTCTTTGAAAAACTCAGAAAATTTCCAAAAACAATCAGAGAAGGGTTATCGTCAACTTTGTCTGCCCAAATTTTTACTTTCCCAATTTTAATTTACAACTTTGGTCAAATTTCTTTGATTTCTCCTTTAACCAACCTTTTAATTTTGCCACTCTTACCGGTCATTACAATTTTGGGATTTGTCTTTTCCTTTTTTGGGACAATCCTTCAACCAATCGGCTCTTTTCTCTCTTTTCCTTCTTGGTTTTTATTAAGTTATCTTTTAAAAGTCGTCGATCTCTTTTCAAAAATTCCCTTTTCATTTTTGGCTCTTAAAGTCAATTTTCTCTTTCTCTTAGTTTCTTATTCACTCTTGGTTTTCCTTGCTCTTCATTTGAACAAAAAATTTTCCCAACCTATATTTTTGAGGCAGTAGCGATTTTTATGAAAGATTCACTTCTTTTTACTAACATTTAGAAATTTGCTATTATTAAAAGCGGTGAGATGAATGATAGGAGGAGAAATGTACGTAGAGATAATTATTAGATTTGTTCAAGAGGGGGGGTCGAAAGAGAGCTGAGAATCGAAGGGATTCTCATTGACCATCATGCACGAAATTCTAAACTTCTGAACCAAGGAAGCATCAGCGACAATCTATTGGCTCCTTTGATGATTTTTCTAAATAGGGGGAGATTCTCTTACAAGTTTCTGCTAAAGATTCAGGAGAGACAAAAATGGATAAAGAAGAAGGTGAAGGTCAATCAGGTATTGGTGACTCTTCGTCCAAAGTCCCTTTTAGTTCCTTAGTTCCCTCCTTTATTTTTTTCAGCCCATAATTTTTGTGGCCTGAAAAAGCAGAAACACCCCAAAAGGAATGGGGTGTTTTTGGTTGGGAAAAAAAGTGAAAATAACATATAATGAATTAATGAAAAATTTTTGGCTAATTTCAGTCAACATGGGATATGGACATCAAAGGACCGCTTTTCCTTTGAGAAATTTTGCAAAAGATTGGATTCAGGCAAACGATTATCAAGGAATTCCAAAGAGAGATAGGGACATTTGGGAATGGAGTAGAAGAGGATATGAATTCGTTTCTCGTTTCAAAAAAGTTCCGATAATCGGAGAATTTACTTTTTCTGTTTTTGATATTTTCCAAAGAATTTATTATTTTTATCCCAAAAGAGATTTATCTCAACCAAATTTTGCAATAGAAAGGCAATACTCTCTTTTCAAAAGTGGCTGGGGAAAACACTTGATAGAAAATTTGAAAATAAAAAATGGAAATTTGCCGATCGTTTCAACTTTCTTTACTCCTGCCTTCATGGCAGAGTATTTTGAATATCCAGGGGAAATTTTTTGTATAGTTTGTGATGCCGATGTTTCAAGATCTTGGGCACCTTTAAAACCAAAGGAATCAAAAATAAAATATTTTGTACCAAACGAAAGAGTTTTTGAGAGATTACAACTTTATGGAGTCAAAAAAGAAAACATTTTTTTGACAGGATACCCTCTTCCAATAGAAAACATCGGATCTGAAAATATGGAAAAATTAAAAGAAGATTTAAAGTTTCGACTTTTGAATTTAGATCCAGAATTTGTTTATTTTGCAAAATACCGAGAATTAGTTCTCTCAAAACTAGGAACTTTGCCAGAAAAATCAGATCATCCATTAACAATTTTGTTTTCGGTTGGGGGAGCGGGAGCTCAAAGAGAAATCGGAGCAAAAATTTTATGGAGACTAAAAGATCAAATAAGAGAGAAAAAAATAAAAGTGATTTTGTCAGCGGGGATTAAAAAATGGGTCAGGGATTATTTTTTAAATTGCATTAAGTATTTGAAAATTGAAAAATTTTTGGGAGAGAGCATTGAGATAATTTTTGAAGAAAAAATCGAAGATTACTTTGAAAAATTCAACAAGGCATTGAGAAAAACAGACATTTTATGGACAAAACCATCTGAGCTTTCTTTTTATTCTGCCTTAGGAATTCCGCTCATCATTGCTCCACCAATTGGTTCTCAAGAGGAATTTAATATGAGGTATCTTTTAAAATCTGGATTTGGGATTTTACAGGAAAACCCGAGTTATTTAGAACAGTGGCTCTTTGATTGGCTAAAAAAGGGATATTTGGCAGAATCAGCAATGCAGGGATTTGTTGAAGGAGAAAAACTCGGGGTATTTAAAATTTTGGAGATAATCGAGAAATCTTTAAAATGAGAAAAATTTTAAAATATTTTTCCATTTTTCTTTCTTTTTTCATTATTTTTTTCTTTTGTTTTTTCTTCGTGGGGAAGCCAAAACCTGCAGAAAAAATTGAGTGGGGAGTAGTTTTTTCCCAAAAACACTCTAAACTTTTAGGATTGGACTGGAGAGAAAATTATCTTGCGATTTTGGATGATTTGAAAGTTAAAAATTTAAAAATCATTGTCCATTGGGATTTGATAGAACCGAAAGAAAATGAATACTTTTTTGAAGATCTCGATTGGCAAATAAAAGAAGCAGAAGAGAAGAATGCAAAGTTAATTTTGGTGATTGGAATGAAAACAGGAAGATGGCCAGAATGTCACATTCCAGAATGGGTAAAATTCCAAATTCCAAATTCCAAATTCCAAAATTATGAAAAATTTCTCTTGGATTACCTAAAAACAGTGATTGAAAGATACAAAAATTCAAAAGCAATTTGGGCATGGCAATTAGAAAACGAGCCATTTTTTCCTTTTGGAGAATGCCCAAAAATTAAAAAAGATTTAGTAAAGAAAGAGATAGAATTAGTAAGATCTTTAGATTCAAGGCCAATAATTTTCACAGACAGCGGAGAATTTTCTCTTTGGATAAACGCAGCAAAATTCGGAGATATTGTGGGAACAACTTTACATAGAAAAGTTTATTTCAAGGAAATCAAAAAATATATCACTTATCCATTTCCCCCTGTTTATTACTGGCGAAAAGCAAAGTTGATTGATTTTTTCTTTGGCAAAAAAGTGATCATCGCAGAACTTCAGGCAGAACCTTGGTGCAAAAATTTGATTTACAATTGTCCTTTGGAGGAGCAAAAAATTACAATGAATTTTGAACAGTTTAAAAAGAATGTTAATTTTGCAAGAAATACCGGAATAGATACAATTTACTTTTGGGGAGTGGAATGGTGGTATTGGATGAAAGAAAAAGGAGAAGATCCAAGGTTTTGGGAAAATGTAAAAACCTTTTTTTAATATGCCAACTTTATCAATCATCATTCCAACCTTAAATGAAGAGAAATATTTGCCGATTTTGCTTTCTCAAATTAAAAAGCAAAATTTTACTGATTATGAAATCATTGTTGCTGATGCTGGATCAAAAGATAAAACCGTAGAAATTGCAAAAAGTTTTGGTTGCAAGATTGTTAAAGGAGGGTTACCAGCAAGAGGAAGAAACGAAGGAGCGAAAGTGGCAAAAGGAGAGATGTTTTTATTTATGGATGCAGACAATATTTATTTACCAGATGGATTTTTAGAAAAATTAATTTCTGAATTTAAAAGAAGGAATCTGGGAGTGGCATCCTTTCCAATTTATCCCAAAGGAAATTTTATAGACAAAATTTGCTATTTTTTCTACAACAAATTCGTTGAAATTTTTCAAAGATGGACCGCCTTTGCCACAAATTCCGTATTAATAAAGAGAGAGATCTTTGAGCGAATTGGAGGATTTGATGAAGAAATTTTAATTGGAGAAGACCATGATTTAGCAAAAAGAGCCTCAAAAATTTCAAAATTTGGATTTATAAAAACAGAACCAGTTTTAACCTCTCCAAGAAGGTTTGAAATCGAGGGAAGGCTGAAAACTTATGGGAAATACTTATTAGCCGGTCTTTACATGCTTTTTTTTGGACCAGTCAAAAAGAAAATTTTTGAATACAGGTTCAACGATTTGAAAAACTCAAAGAATAAAATAAAATCAAATTAGGATGGAACTTCCAAGGCCACAATTTCAAATGGAATATCCGAAATTGGAAGAGCCCAAAAGAAGAAAGGGTTTTAATTTTTTCTTTCTGCTTTTAATTTTGATCGCTTTTGTAGGAGGAGCGATTGGGGGATTTTTTATTTCCACTTATTATTACAAAGAAGTAGAAAAAATTTTTTCGAAATTGAAAATTGAAATACCAGAAAAGAAAATTGGAAAACCTGAGAAATCTGAAGAAAGTGCTCCATACTCACCCCAAACCTCCCAAGAAGAAGCAATAATCAAAGTAGTAAAAGAAGCATCGCCAGCAGTAGTTTCAGTAATTATCACTAAAGATATTCCAAAATTAAAGCTTTATTATGAAGAGCCCTTCAAAGAATTTGAAGAATTTTTCGGAATTCCTTTTGAATTTAAAATCCCTCAGTGGAAACAAGAAGGATATGAGAAACAAGAAATCGGAGGAGGCACTGCATTTTTCATTTCAGAAGATGGGATGCTTTTGACCAATGCCCATGTCGTTTCAGACAAAAATGCAGAATACACTGTTTTAACAAACGATGGAAGGAAATATCCAGCTAAGGTTTTAGCAAGAGATACTGCTCGCGATTTAGCAATTTTAAAAGTTGAAGGAGGACCATTTCCAACTTTAAAGCTTGGAGATTCAGATAAATTGCAAATTGGTCAAACAGTAATTGCAATTGGAAATGCTCTTGGAGAATTTAGAAACACTGTCTCTGTCGGAGTAATTTCTGGTTTGGGGCGGACAATTACTGCTTCTGGAGGAGGGATTATCGAAACAATCGAAGATGTAATTCAAACTGATGCTGCAATAAACAGGGGAAATTCTGGAGGACCACTTTTAAATTTAAAAGGAGAAGTTATCGGAGTAAACTTTGCGATGGCAGTCGGGGCTGAAAACATTGGTTTTGCGATTCCAATAAATAAAGCAAAAAAGGCGATTGAACAAGTAAAAACTTTAGGAAAGATTGTCTATCCATTTTTAGGGGTAAGATACGTAATAATTAATGATCAAATTCAGAAAGAAAGAAACCTTCCAGTAAATTATGGCGCCTTGATTGTAAAAGGAGAAAGAGGAGAATCAGCGATTTTTCCAGGATCTGCAGCAGAAAAAGTTGGATTGAAAGAGGGGGATATAATTTTAGAATTTAACGGAGAGAAAATTACCAGCGAAAATCCATTGGCAAAAATCATAATGAAGTACAATCCCGGAGATAAAGTTTCCCTTAAAATTTTAAGGGAAAATAAAGAATTTTCTGTTGAAGTTGTTTTGGGAGAAAGAAGCGAATAAAATTGATTTCCCTCTATTTTTTGTTAAAATTTAGAGTATGAACGGCTCTCAATTCACTCACAAAGCTCAAGATGCGATTTTATCTGCTCAAGATTTAGCAAGAGAGTTGGGGCAGCAACAGATAGATGCCCTCCATTTGCTTTACGCCCTTTTGAATCAAGAGGGAAGCATTGTTTTGAATGTCTTGGAAAGACTAGGCGTTGACATTGAAGCGCTAAAAAGAAGGACAAGATATTATTTGGGAAAGATTCCAACTATTATTACTCCTCAGTCTTTCGGTCAATTTTATTTGACTCAAGACATGGCAAAAGTTTTGGATGTCGCAAGACAAGAAATGAGGAGGATGGGAGATGAATACATTTCGGTTGAGCATTTATTTTTAGCACTGCTTTCAACTGACACAAAAGCAAAAGAAGTTTTAGAAGAGGCAAGATTTTTGCAACCTGGAGGAGTTTCTTCGATTGAGTTTGGGAAATTAGATTATCAAACTTTCTTGAAAGAGGTAATGAAAATTAGAGGAGGACAAAAAGTCACTGATGTTGAGCCTGAAACAAAGTATCAAGTTATTGAAAAATACGCAGTCAATTTAACAACTTTGGCAAAGCAAGGAAAATTGGATCCAGTAATCGGTAGAGAAGAAGAAATAAAAAGAGTAATGGAGATTTTAACAAGAAGGAAAAAGAACAATCCTGTTTTAATTGGTGAAGCTGGAGTTGGAAAAACCGCAATCGTTGAAGGGTTAGCTCAAAGAATTGTAAAAGGCGAAGTGCCAGAGAGTTTGAAAGGGAAGGAGTTGATTTCTTTGGATTTGGGAGCTTTGATTGCTGGAACAAAATACCGAGGAGAATTTGAAGAAAGAATAAAAGCATTACTCAGAGAACTCAAAAGGGCAGAAGGAAAATATTTGTTATTTATTGACGAACTTCACACTCTAGTTGGAGCTGGAGCCGCAGAGGGAGCAGTTGATGCATCGAATTTATTAAAGCCAGCCTTGGCAAGGGGGGAATTAAGATGTATTGGAGCTACCACTTTAAAGGATTATCAAAAATACATTGAGAGAGATCCTGCTCTAGAAAGGAGATTCCAGCCAGTTTATGTTACAGAACCATCGATTGAAGAAACAATCGCAATTCTGAGGGGAGTTAAAGAAAAATATGAACTCCATCATGGAGTAAAAATTACAGATGAGGCAATCAGAGCTTGCGCTCAGCTTGCAGCAAGATACATTACTGACAGATTTTTACCAGACAAAGCAGTGGATTTGATGGACGAAGCAATGTCTTCTTTGAGGTTAGAAATTGAATCAGAACCAGAGGAACTAGCAAAGATTAAAGAAGAAATTAAAAAACTTGAAATTGAATTGGAAGCAATAAAGAAAGAAAAAAAGAAAAGTCAAAGAGAAAAGGCAATTTTGAGGCAAATTGCAGACTTAAAAGAAAAACAAACAGAAATCGAATCTAAATTTAAGACAGAAAAAGAGCTGATAGAAAAAATCAAAAATTTGAAAAAGGAAATCGAAATTTTAAGGAATGAAGCTGAGAGAGAAAGTGCTTGGGGTAACTTACAAAAAGTTGCTGAGATAAAATATGGAAAAATACCCCAGTTGCAAAAAGAACTTTGGAACGCAGAAAAAAAATTAAAAAATATTCAGAAAAAGAAAGCACTTTTAAAAGGAGAAGTCGGACCTGAAGAAGTTGCAAAGGTTGTTTCAAGATGGACAGGAATTCCAGTAACAAAACTTTTAGAAGAAGAAGCAAAGAAATTAGAAAGAATGGAAGAAGAATTACACAAAAGAGTTGTAGATCAAGATGAAGCAATAAAAGCAATCGCGAACGCAATCAGAAGAGCAAGAGCAGGAATTTCAGAAGAAAAAAGACCTTTGGGAAGCTTTCTCTTTTTAGGCCCAACTGGAGTTGGAAAAACTGAAACTGCAAAAGCTCTTGCAGAATTTCTCTTTAACGATGAGAACGCAATGATTAGACTGGATATGTCAGAATACATGGAAGAACATTCTGTCGCAAAAATGATCGGTTCTCCCCCAGGCTATGTTGGTTATGAAGAAGGAGGACAATTGACTGAGAAGATTAGGAGAAGACCTTATTCTGTTGTGTTGCTAGATGAAATCGAAAAAGCTCATCCTAGAGTTTTCAACATTTTGTTGCAAATTTTAGAAGATGGAAGATTGACTGACGCCAAAGGAAGGGTTGCTTCTTTCAAAAACGCAATTTTGATTATGACTTCAAACATTGGAAGTGATATTATTGCTAGAGAAGCTCCTTTGGGGTTTATTGCAGGCGAAGAAAAAAAAGAAAAGATGAAGTCTGTAAAAGAAAAAGTTTTTGCAGTCCTAAAGGAATACTTCAGACCAGAATTTTTAAACAGAATAGATGAGATAATCATATTCAATTACCTCGGAAAGGAAGAAATCAGAAAGATCGTCGATTTGGAATTAAAGAAAGTTGAAAACCGACTTTTAGAGAAAAATATTAAGATTGAAGTTACTCCAAAGGCAAGAGAATATTTGGCAGAAAAAGGATTTGATCCGAATTTGGGGGCAAGACCATTAAAAAGGGTAATTCAAAAAGAAGTTTTAGATCCTTTAGCGTTGAAAATTGTTTCTGAAGAGGTGAAAGAAGGAGATAAAGTTAGAGTTGATTTTGAAAATGGAAAGATCATCTTGATTGGCCCAAAGGATATTTTGAAATCAAGAAAAAAGAAAGAATAGGTTATAGTTTAAGGCATGGCAAAAAATATTCTGAAAATTTTGGCACTTTTCATTGTTGGAATGATAGGCGGAATTTTTGCAGAAGAAATTTTTTGGCCTTACTTTGTCGAAAGACCACTTTTTTATAAATACAGACTGGAAAAAGCCCCAATTTATGTAACAGAAAAAAAAGAAATTAAAATTCAAGAAAACACCGCCTTGAAAGATGCAATTTCACAAGTGGAAAAAACTGTTGTTTTTATAAGAAGTAAAACAAAAACGGGGAAAATCCTAGAAGGATCAGGTTTCATTCTAACATCTGATGGTTTGATAATTACCTTAGCAGAATTGATCCCAGAAGGATCGAAAATTAGTTTGTTTGTTGAGAGAGAAATTTTCTCCCCTCAAGTTTTAAAAAGAGATTTAAACAAAAATTTAGCTTTACTCAAAATTGAAAAAAAGAACCTTTCAACTGCAGGTTTTTTTAATTTCGAAAAGCTAAAACTCGGAGAAAGAGTTTTTTTGATCGGAATCTCTTTTGAAAACGGAAACATTAAAAATTTTGTCGATGAAGGAATTGTCAAAAGTTTTGACGAAAACAAAATTGAAACAAACATTCAAGGTTCAAAAGAATTTTTAGGAACACCACTTTTTGATATTGAAGGAAGAGCTTTGGGGATCAACTATCTGAGCAAAGAAGGAAAATTAATTTCAATTCCTATCACTCATATTCGTTCATTCGCAAGCATTTAGTTACGTGCTATTGCTCGAACGCGAAATAATGAGTAAATATATTTGATATATCTTTCGGTGTTTAGTAAATTTTAAAAATGCAAAAGGAAATAGTAATTGGATTTTTGGCTTCTTTGGCGACTGTTATTTCTTTGGGCTTGTTTTTTACTTTTTCAAATACAAATCTTTATTTGGGACAAATTTCCTCCTTCTTGAATGCCTTCAAAGATTTAAACTCTGAAGTCCAAAATTTAAAGAAAGAAATTTCAAATTTAAAGGAGGAATTAGAAAATGAAAGAAAAGAAAGGAGAGAAATTCAAGAAAAATTTCTATCTTTTTTGGAAAATCCTATTCCAAAATTGGAAAGTTCAAAAGAAAAAATTGAAAAACCAGAAGAGATGATAATTTGCCAAAAGAAAGAAAACGATTTTGCCCGGCATCGAGTTATTTTTAATGAAATTTGTTGGATGGGAGACGAAGAGTCTCCAGCGAGTGAGTGGGTTGAAATAAAAAACATTTCCCAAGAAGAGATTGACCTTTCTGGTTGGCAAATTTTAAACAAAAATCAAAAAATAAAAATTATTTTTGAAGAAGGAACAAAAGTTTTACCAAACCAAATTTTAATTTTAAAAAGAGGAGATGATTTTTCAGGGGCGATTAAAAATTCGGGAGAAGCCCTATTTTTATTTGATAAAAATTGCAACTTAGAGGATGAAGTTTTTGCAGAGGAAAATTGGCCAGCAGGAGATAACTTCTCAAAAAGAACGATGGAAAGAAAATCAGATCTCTCTTGGCAAACAAGTTTGAACCCTGGCGGAACTCCAGGAAAAGAAAATAGTTCAGGTTTTGTTGAAAGCGAAGAAGAGGAAAAAGAACCAAAAATTTCACTTTCTTTTCCAAAAGAAATTTTCTCAAATCAAGAATTCAAAGTTTCCCTTTTAGTTTCAGATTTAGAAAATGAAACTTACGATGTTAAAATTTCAATTTTAAAAATTTCAGATGAATCAGAACAAAAAAAGACGATTTCTGAAATTTCACTAATAGAGGAAGAGTGGCAAAGTTCTTACAAATATTTGACAAAAGTTTTCAGCGGGACCTCATTTTCTGGAGATTTCAAACTAAGAATTTCTTCAAAATACCAAGACTTCGAAGGCCAAGCAGAAATTTTAGCCAAGGTGAGACAATCGGATAATAAAAGTGTTGTCGCTGAGTTTAGAGATAGGATAAAAATAAAAGAACCAGAAATAACAGTTGCTACCTCATCTCAATCCATAGAGGAAACACAACCTTCTAGCCCACCAATTCCATCAAATCTTCTTTCTAACGAATTTTTTGAAAATTGGTCACGAGGAACTTTTGAGGTTCCCCCTGATAATTGGTTGTGGAATGGAGCTGCTTCAAGGATTGCACAGTCTTCCGACGCACTAATAGGAAATTATTCAGTAGAACTAACTTTAACGACTTTGGAAGGCAAAGAATTCTATCAAATTGGCAAAACAATGAACTCTCAAATGACTTATTATGCTGTCATGTGGTTGAAAGGAAAGGGAGTTGTTAAATTGGGGATAAAATATCCTGGAAGTAATTATGTGTATTACGGTGATGAAATAGTTATCGACACTTCTGAATGGACAAAGATAGAAATTTCTCGAAAGCCTGCTAATAGCGGTGAGGACGGAGGAATTAAATTGAGTGTCAGATATGATAATAATAAAAATATTCCTTCTGGCTCAAAGTTAATAATTGGTGCCGCTTGGTTAGGTGAGACTCTTCCCCCTTCAAATTGGCCAAAATGACATTTTCACATTTGCGCAAATGTGCAAATATCAAAAAAATGGTATAATTAAATAATAATAAGGAGGTAGCTCTTTTTCGGTCTCTACAAGTTTGAAATTTTAGTTAGTTCTTTGAAAATTGAATATTAAAAACTCTCTCTCAAAACTATGAACCCAATAACTGTTACTCTGACAAAAATTAGAACAAAAAGAAGAATTCTTAACCTGGGGGTTCTTTTAGTATTCATTTTGATGCTGATTGGTGGGTATTTTTTGGTTTTTAAAGGGGGCCCTAGTTGGAGAGTGGCTCAAGTTTTTCCTGAAAAGAAAGTGGAAGAAGAACTGCCAGAAGTTGTGATAACTCCTCCTGAAAAAATTGAAGTCCCAGTTCAATCTAAAATTTATGAGGAAGTTGCACAACCAGGTGAAGGTATTACTCATTTGGCAAGAAAAGTGCTCAAAGAATACTTACAGGAAAAAGGAGGGGGATTGAATTTAACACCAGAACATAAAATCTATATCGAAGATTATTTACAGAAAAAGACTGGAGATTATTGGCTTCAAGTAGGACAAAAATTGACCTTCTCTGAAGAATTGATCAAGGAAGCCATCGAAAAAGCTCAAACCCTGAGTGAAGAACAACTTCAAAATTTGTCCCAATATGCAAAACTTGTCCCAGAACTGAATTATTGATAGAATGTCCTAATGTCCTACCTCAAGGAGAAATTAATCGAACTCACTAAAAAAATTTATCGTTTGACCCTACTTTTTCCCAAAAAAGAACCCCTTAGGTACAAAATCAGGGAAATCGCAGATGAAATTTTGGCGAATCTCTTAAAAGAAATTAAAAACCCAACCATGAAAGATTGGGAGATTTTGGATTCTTTTTTTGAAATTGCAAAAGAGCAAAATTGGGTTTCTCCAAAAGAGATTTCTCAAATTCAAGAGGATTACAAAAAATTAATTCTCGAAATTCAACCCTCCAGTGAAGTAATTAAAATTCGACCCCGCGTGAGCGAGAGACAAGAGAAAATTTTAGAAATTTTAAAAGAAAAAGGAAAAATTCAGGTAGGACAAATTAAAGAATTTTTTCCTAATGTGAGTAAGAGAACTTTGCGAAGGGATTTTCAAAGTTTATTGAAAAAAGGTATAATCGAAAGAGTCGGCGAAAAGAACAAAACTTTTTATAAATTAAAAGAAAATGGATAAATTAAAAAAAGAATTTAGCAAAATTTACGACCAATACGTTGAGAAAATTTTTCGTTTTGTTTTTTTAAAAGTAAATTCAAAAGAAATCGCGGAAGATTTAACCTCTGAAACCTTTTTGAGAACTTGGGAAGTTTTCCGTCAAGGAAATCCAAAAATTGGAAATGTTTCAGCTTTTTTATATCAAACTGCAAGAAATTTAATTACCGATTATTATAGGGAAAAGGGAAAAGTTCAAACAATCTCTCCAGAAGCTCGTCCTATCGCTGATCCAAGAGAAAATTTGGAAAAGCAGGCGATTTTAAATTCTGAAATGGAAAGAATACAAAAAGCCCTCTCCCAACTAAACGAAGATTATCAAAACGCAATAATCTGGTACTATTTGGAAGAAATGTCAATCCAAGAAGTGGCGAGTCTTTTAGAAAGAACAGTTCCTGCCACTAGGGTTCTTGTTTCAAGAGCGATTAAGGCTTTAAGGGAAAAATTGGAAAAAGCATAACATCTTTTTGACTATAAAGTTGTGAATTTCACAACTTTCTATACAATAAATATAATAAAAGAACGACAAAGGTGAGAAATTTTCAAATTTTATATTTTGCCAAAAAACTATGCCAAGAAGCGAGAAAAAGATTGTTTGTTTTGGAGGAGGAAATGCGGTTCCAAAATTAATTGAAGAACTTAAAAAATATCCAATTCAAATTACCGGAGTTACTTCAATGGTTGATAATGGAGGATCAACCGGACAGTTAAGAGAAGACTTTAACGTATTACCCCCGGGAGATATTCGTCGCCATATCTTAGCTTTATCAGATGCTCCAAAGTGGAAAAAGGAATTGTTTAAATTCCGATTTGGGAGAGAAGAGTTTGCAGGCGGACATAAAGGCCACAATTTTGCCAATGTTTTCATCGCGGGGTTGGAATATATTTTAAAGGATTATCGAAAAGTCTTAAAAATTGTTCATGAATTCATGGAAGTAAAAAAACATAAGGCACTACCAGCAACGATCGATAAAGTTCAATTGGTTGCCGAATTAGAAAATGGAGAAATTGTTGAAGGCGAAGATGAGATCGATGTACCAAAAAAACACGATCCAAAATTGAGAATTAAAAAACTCTATTTAAAACCCCAGGCTAGAATTTTTCCACCAACAAAGAAAGCAATTTTAGAAGCTGATTTACTTACCTTCGGACCAGGCGATCTTTATTCGAGTGTTATCCCTTGTTTTTTACCAGAAGGAATGAGCCAAGCAATAAAAAGATCTAAGGCAAAAAAAGTTTACATTTGCAATGCGATGACAAAATTGGGAGAAACGAACAACTTTTCAGTTTTGGATTTTGCAAACGAAATTGAAAAATACCTGAATTGTCAGCTTGATTTTGTAATTTACAACATTGAAATTCCAGATCAGCAGAGAATACAAGAATACAAAAAAACAGAACCTTTACTCTTAGATTTAGTAAAAATCAATCCTGGTTTAGACAAAAAGAAATTTATTGGAAAAAATCTTCTGGTAAAATCAGGCCCAATAGTTCATGATTTCAAAAAAGTAGCCAAGATTTTAATGAGACTAATTTAATTTTCTATGAACCAAGCAGTAATTTTATCTGCGGGAGAATCCTCCAGATTTTGGCCTTTAAACTACCAACATAAAAGCCTTCAAAAGATAATGGGTAAACCTTTAATTTGGTACACTATCGAAGGATTAAGAAGATCAAAGGTAAAAGAAGTCATTGTTGTTCAGTCCCAAAAAAGAGATGTAGAGAGAGAACTAGAGAAGTACAAATTTCCAAATCTAAAGCTCAAATATGTAATCCAAAAAGAACCAAAAGGGATGGGAAATGGATTGTGGCAGGCAAGGGAGTTATTAAAAGGAAGATTTTTAGTTTTGAATGCAGAGAGAGTTGATGTTGAGGAAATAGTGAAAAGTTTACAAAATCAAAAACAAAACTTAAAAACCAAAAGCATCCTCTTTGGCCAAAAAACAAAAAACCCACAACTTTACGGAATAGCGAAAATAAAAGGAGACAGAATCTTGGAGATAGTGGAGAAGCCAGAAAAAGGAAAAGAACCCTCTGACATCAGAGTAGTGGGAGTTTATTTTTTAGAGCCGAGGTTCTTTGAAATATATCAAAAAGTAAAAAAACACATGTACGATTTTGAAGAAGCCCTTTCAATCTACATGAAAAAAAACGATGTTAAAATTGTGATTTTAAAAAGGGAAGAAAAAGACACTCCCTCTTTAAAATATCCTTGGCATCTTTTTGAAGTCGAAAAATACCTTTTTAATAAATTTTTGAAGGAAAAAATTGAAAAAACTGCTGAAATTTCAAAAAAAGCAATAATTCAAGGAAAAGTTTACATTGGAGAAAACACTAAAATTTTTGAAGGAGCAATCATCAAAGGACCGTGCTACATTGGTAAAGATTGCATAGTTGGAAACTACTCTTTAATTAGAGAATATGTCAATTTAGAAGATAAAGTTTTAATCGGGGCATATGCGGAGATAGTTCGATCGATTTTCCAAGAAAATGTTCATTGCCATTCAGGTTACTTTGGAGATTCAATTATAGGGGAAGGATGTAGGTTTGGAGCGGGAACAATTACCGCAAACGTGAGAATTGATCGGGGAGAGATAAAACCGATTGTTAAAGGGAAAAAAGTAAATTCTGGTTTAACACATTTGGGGGTAATAATTGGCAAAAATACTAAAACTGGAATCCACTGCTCTTTTATGCCAGGAAAATTAATCGGTTCAAATTGCATAATCGGTCCTAGGTCGGTAGTTTTTGAAAATGTCCCAGACAACACTGTTTTCTTTACCGAATTTAAGCAAATATCAACCTAAAGCCTTGAGAGCAACACAATTATTTTCAATAAAAACCCTCAAATAGTGTAACAAAATTATCGGTTTTACGTCATAAATTATATGAGGACAGAAAAAGAAATTATCAAGAAAATTAAACTTTTAAAACAAATAAAGCCCGAAAAAAAATGGGTTTTTTTAACTAAAGAGAAGATCTTGGGAAAAGAACCCTTATTTTTCCCATTTTTAAAGCCTGCTTTTGCCGGGCTTTTATTTGTTTTGATTTTGTTTGGCCTTTCCTTTACTTCCTTGCCTGGAGAACCCTTTTATCTTATAAAGAAATTAGCAGAGCGAGGCCAAACGGTTTTTATCCCAGACGAGCAAAAGCCGAAATTGGAATTGGAATTGGCAAATAAAAGATTGGAAGAATTGTCAAAGATTGCAGAAAAGAACGATGTTAAAAAATTGGCACCAGCAATTAATGAAGCAAAAGAGAGCGTTGCCCAAGCAACAAAAAATTTAGTAAAATCTAAGAAAGTAGATAAAGAAATTGTTCAAAAAACTCTTCAGCTTGAAAAGAAAAAGCAAGAAGTTGAAAAAGTTTTGGGTACAAAAATAACAGAGGAAGAAACAGAGAATCCAACAAAGTTGGTGGCAAAATATTTGATGGAAGATTTGGAAAACAGAACGCTTACTGAAGAACAAAAACAAATTTTAGAAAAAGCAAAAGAATATTTTGAAAACGGAGATTTTGCAAAGGTTTTAGAATTACTTTTGACAATAGGTCAATAATCGCGCAAATGGGCAAAAGCCCAAAAGGTCGGCGCGATAAAAAACAATAAGCAATAAACAAAGAACAATGACAAAGAAATTATTAGGAGCGCTGAGCACCTTGGCCGCAATAGCAGTTGCTGGGGTTGCTTTGGCTGATGTTCCAGCAGCTTGTACTGGGATTACCTTTACCAGAAACTTGTATTATGGAATCTCAGGGGCTGATGTCAAATGTCTGCAGGCATTACTCAACCAGGATTCTGACACTCAAGTAGCAGCAACAGGACCTGGTTCTCCTGGAAATGAAACAACCTACTTTGGTCCATTGACCAGAGCAGCAGTAATTAAATTCCAGGAGAAATATGCTGCAGACGTTTTGGCACCCCTTGGTTTGAGCGCTGGAACTGGGTTTGTTGGTCCAAAGACCAGAGCAAAATTGAATGAATTACTTACTACTCCTACTCAACCAACACAACCCACTCAGCCAACGGAACCTACCCAACCGACTCAGCCTGAAGAGGAAGAAGTAATTCCAGAAGAAGGAACTTTGGAATTGAAAAGAGCTGTTACTCCTTATGGTGTAGAGGTTAAGGCAGGAGATCAGAATGTCGCGGTGACTGCTTTCACCCTTAAGGCAATAGATTCAGCCATTACCGTACAAAGGATTGATGCTAAATTACCCACCGATATTGGTGGAAACAAACCATATAAAGTTTTAAGTTATCTTGCTCTATATGAGGGAGAGAATGCCCTAAAAGGAGTGACTCTTTCCAAAGATACAGTTAGCACTGAAGGAGTAGTCAGATTCAGTGGCTTGAATCTTAAAATTGCCAAGGGTGAAACCAAAACAATCAACATAAAAGTAAGTCTTGCTTCTACATTACCTTCTGGGGCTGAGGGCGAGACAGTAACTATAACCATTCCTAAAGATGGAGTAAGAGGAGTTGATACCGCAGGACTCAATGTCTATGCACCAAGCACTTCTACTGAACTAAATTCATTCAAGATCGTCTCTGTGCCAACACCTGTAGCAAAAATTTCCCTTGCTTCTGATACTCCAAAAGAAGGTGTGGTAATAGCGAGTAAAGAAAGCGAAACCGAGGTTGAATTGGCAAGATATGTTCTCAAAGTTGAAAAGGCAGAAACAAAAGTTGTTGGATTTGAAGTTGGAGTAGAAGAATCTACCACTACAATTCTTGAAACCAGAATTTACGATGGCGACAATTTACTTTGCATAGTGGGTGAAAACTGCAACGAAATAGACGTTGCAATGGCAAAAGATGCCTCAAAGACCTTTACGATTAAAGCATTAGTAAAGAAAGCCCCAGTAGAAGGAGCAACTCTAAAAGTCACCGCGGTCACCTCTACTTACTACTCAGACCTCGAAGAAGAGACAGAAGCTTATGCAACGACTACAACTGCCAGCAATCCAATCCATCTCTACACTATAGCTCCAATAATCAGCAACGTTTCAGCTTATGCTGAAGCAAAAGATTTGAATGCTACTACAGGAGCAGAATCATTGGTTGGAAGAATCACCTTCAGCGTCACTGCAAAGGGGGGTGATGTATGGGTTAGCAGCACAATAGATATGATGATCGAAAAATCAGATGGAAGCACAAGTTTTGCCATCACTGACTACGTAATTACCACTTCTGCTCCAAAAGAAGCTAATGGATACAAAGTAGCTGAGAATCAAACTGTTTCCTTCACGATAAACTTCACAAAAGCAGGAGGAAGTGCTGGTTATTGGAGAGTGGTTATTACAAAGCTCAACTGGCACAATGGAACCGATGTTCAGAATTACTCTGGTGCGCTCGTTGAAGAACTCAAGACAGATTACGTCTACCTGACAGCAGATTAAGTGATTCGATAAAATAACTTTTTGCCTCTCCTTGTGGGCGCAAAAGGGGTAGGGCTTTCCCTGCCTCTTTTGTTTTTGAAAAAGCCTTTGCTAAAATTAAAAAATGAGTTTAGTTTTCAAAAAATCAATTTTTTTTCTTATTTTATTTTCTTTTTTACCTTCTTTAGTTTTTGCGGATGAATACGGTGAAAAAAAGATTTTTAACGTCGATCCAAATTATGATCATTTGGGAAGAGAAAGAATTTTTGCAATTTTAATTAAAGTTTCTCAAAATGGTTACTTTTATATTGAAGACGATTGGTGGCAAAATTTATCAAGTTTTGAGAAAGAAAAATATGCAAAAATTGTTTCCGATTTGGCAAAGGAATTTGACACAAAGATTTATCCAACCTTAACTTCGAGCTTGGGATCTGAATGGAAGCCTGGAATCGACAAAGATGAAAAAATTACGATTTTACTTCACCGAATGAAAAGCGAAATAGGAGGATATTTTAGAGAAGCAGATCAATATGACAAAAAAATTTCTCCAACTTCAAACCAAAGGGAAATGATTTATTTGAATTTGAAATTTTTAGAAGATCCAGCAATAAAACCCTATCTCGCCCATGAATTCACTCATTTAATTACTTTTAACCAAAAAAACAGAATTTTAAATATTAGAGAAGAAACTTGGCTGACTGAATTGAGAAGTGAAGGAGCTCCTGCAATTTTAGGTTATACAGAGCACTTGGAAGCAAGAAAAAATCTATTTTTAAAAAATGTCAAAGATAGTTTGGTCGAATGGCAGAATACTGGAGCAGATTATGGAATAATTTCAATGCTCGCAAATTATCTTTACGACCATTACGGACCAAAAATTTTTTCAGATACTCTTTATTCAACAGGAATTTCAATTTCAGCAATTGAGGAATCATTAAAGAAAAACAACCTCAAAGAAGATTTCTCTCAGATTTTTAGAAATTGGTTAATTGCAGTTTTGGTCCAAGATTGCAACCTTGGGGAAAAATATTGTTACAAAAACGAAGCCCTCAAAAGCTTAAAAATTTTACCAGAAACCAATTTTTTGCCACTCAATAGCGAAAGTTCTTTGGTGATTTTTAGGAATTTAAAGGATTGGGAAGGGGATTGGCAAAGATTTATAGGAGGTTATGGAAATTTATCTTTAGAGTTTAACGGTCAAGACAATGCCATTTTCGACGTTTCCTATTTAATTTGCGACAAACTCAACAATTGCCAAATTGGATTTTTAAAATTAGATCAAAACCAAGATGGAAAAATTTTCTTTCAAGATTTCGACAAAAACTATTCTTTTTTAACTTTAATCACCTTTTCCAAAACTAAAACTTCAAATTTTGAGAAAGAAATACCATCTTATTCTTACTCGCTAAGAATTTCCTCTGGAAAAACCGTTGGGGTTTTTCCAACTCCTCCTACAACTACCATTCCGCCCACAATTCAACCAGTTCCTCCAAAAATTAGCTGTTCTAAAATTTCAAAAAATCTAAGATATGGAATGAAAGATGCAGAAGTAAAATGCCTTCAAGAGTTTCTCAAATCCCAAGGGCCAGAAATTTATCCTGAGGGTTTAGTTACAGGTTATTTTGGTCCTCTAACTTTATCAGCAGTCAAAAGATTCCAACAAAAATATTGGCAAGAAATCTTAGCCCCTTGGGGACTAACCCAAAACCAACCCACTGGCTTTGTTGGTTCCACCACCCGCGCCAAAATCAACCAACTTTTACTTCAACCTCAACCTTCATCTTAGTTCTTTTTATTTTTTCACTTCATTTTTATGATCCAGTATCTATCGTATTAACTCACGATCGTGAATTAACACCACACACATTTTGTTGCGGATAATTTAAAGGGTAAATTTAGTGTTGGGTTGTGGATAATTTTGGCTTGACAGGTTTTTTTGAGAAAAGTTATTTTGAAAAAATATGGATAGGAGGTGGATTTTTTTATTTTTTCTTCTTTTTATTTCAATTCCTGTTTTTGTTAAAGCGCAAATATTCAACAACTCTTTAATTTCTTCAATCCCCGGACGAGTTGAAGGAAGAGGTAAAGCTTTTGAAATAAAAAATAGTGCTTATTTAAATGTCACTTTAGAAAGCGAAAAAGAAATAGAAGTAGTTTTTGAATCAATTCCAAGAATGATCAGTTTAACTCTCAATGCTTCAAACGAAACTACTACTATTTTAACGATTAAGGGATTAGAACCAAATAAAAAATATTTCAAGTATGAAGACAGCCATAAAAATGAAACAGAAGTTCTCACTGATGAAAAGGGAAATTATTCTTTTACTCAAGATTTAACAAAACCTCATCATATTTGGATTCAGGAGAAAAAAGGAACGATATTTTTGCCTGAGAAAGAGAACAAATATGGGATTTGGAATGAATCGACAAGAACTTATACTCTAGCTCAAGATCTCACCGAAAGCGTGGAGATAATAGAGAGTAATTTTACTTTTGATGGAAACGGTCATTCTATTGTAGGAGATGGTTCAGGTTATGGAATTTACATTAGTTGGGAAAAAGCAAATAATGTGGTTATCAAAAATACTAAAATAAAAAATTTTACTCATGGAATTTTAGTTTGGTTTGCAGCAAAAATAAAAATCACAGAAAATTCTATTTCTGAAGTTAACGGAAACGCAATTTACTTAATTTCCAGTTCCGAGGTTATTTTAAATAATGAAATAAGTTCTAACAAAGAAAATGGAATTGGAATTTATTATAACGCGAGAGGCGGAGAGACAATTTCAGGTTTGATTGCTAACAATGAGATTTTAAACAACAACTACGGAATGCTTCTCTTAAACCAACAAGGAACGATCATTGAAAAAAATAGAATCAAATCAAATTCGATCGGGCTTTTATTGTCAAGTGGCGAAGATTATGATTTTTCTTTTCAAAATGAAATCAGAGAAAACCTTTTTGAAGATAACTATTGGGGTCTTTGGCTAACTAAACAAACCAAAGAAAACTTTATTTATCACAACAATTTTATTAACAACACAATTCAAGCTTTCGAGGAAGGCGCAGACCAAAGAAACTTTTTTAATAAAGAATATCCCATCGGAGGGAATTACTGGTCAGATTATCAAGGAAAAGATGAAAACGGAGATGGAATAGGAGATGAACCTTATTGTTTTGGCCTTAGGTTCGATAGTTATATTGTGGCTTATGCTTGCGACAATTATTCTTTTATGAAAAAAAGCGGTTGGAAAATTTTGCCAAAAGTTTTAATTTCTGAAGTTTACTATGATGTAGCGCAGGGGAAAGGAGAAGATCCTTACAATGAATGGGTAATAATTCATAATTTAGAAGGAGAAGATATTGATCTTTCTGGGTGGGAAATTTGTGATAACGAAAGTTGTGACTCTTTACCAAATCTTGTTTTACCATCAGGAAATTTTGCTATTATTTCTGCCAGTAGCACTACCTTTGAACTTTGGAGAATTCCAAAATGGATGATAAAAATTCTCTTAACTACAAAAACAATTGGAAATGGATTGGCAAATAAGGGAGACAGAGTCATTTTAAAAGATAAAGAAGGAAGAATTGTTGATGCAATGAGTTATGGAGAAGACGCATCAATTTTCGATCCACCATGTACAGCTGTGGCCGATGGCAAATCTCTTTTGAGATACCCACCAGATAAAGATACAGATACTGCCCAAGATTTCATAGAAAGCGATCCAACAATAGGGAAAAACTGGCCTCCAACTCCAATCATCAATTTTTCTCCCAAAAATCCTGTAAAAGGGGTGAAAGTTAAATTCAATGCTTCCTCCTCGACCGACCCAGATGGTGAAATTGTTAAATTTGAATGGCAAATTGCCTCAACCACTCTTTCTGGAACTACAACTGAATTTGTTTTTAATGAAAATGGTGAGTATGAGATTACATTGATTGTCACTGACAACGACGGCACCACTTCTTCAACCTCAACAACAATTAAAGTTGAACCTTTCTCTTTTGCAATCATTACTGACTTGCATATTGGAAGAGGATATCCTGATTATGATGGCGAAGGATTCGATGATGGGTATGGAGGCGAAGAGTATTATTTAACGGAGAGATTAAGAAATGTAGTCAATTGGATAAATGAGAATAAAAATAGTGTTAATTGTGGGAATACAAAATGCCCAATTAAGTTTTTAGCAGTTTTAGGAGATATTGCTGATTCAGCTGAATTATCTGAATTCTGCAAAGCAAAGGAAATTTTAGATAAATTAGATATTCCTTACATTCCTGTTTTTGGCAACCACGATGTCTGGTCGTATACTGAGAAAGAACCCGCCTCTGGTCCCTTAGGCGAAGATTTCTTTGAAAGAATATTTTGGTCAACATCTTCAATTCCTTGTGAAAATGCTTCTTCAACAAAGAATTTTGTGACTTTGTTGAGAGAGTTTAATTTTGAAAGAGATGAGGATTATCTAAAATACAAAAACTTTATTTTCAATTTTGGAGGAATAAATTTTATTGGGTTAGATTTTAACTCAAGAGAAAAAGAAGAAAAATGGTATTTAGGTCCCACAGGTGCAAAAGGAGAAGCAGTAAATCATCCTGAAACTATTGAGTGGTTAAAAAAGAAATTGAACGAATTAGAAGGAGAAGAACCTGTGATTATATTTTCTCATGAGCCATTTGCGAAGCCTTATTCACGAGGTTTTTATAAAGATTCTTTATTACAGAATATTTTGCCTTTTCCTCAAGGAAACTTTTTTGAAGAAGAATTAAAAGAAATTCAAAAGATTTTAGAGGATTACGAAAACAAATTTGAAGGTCAACAAATTTTAGCAAATTTTGGTGGGCATATTCATGGATTTGAAAAATTGGGAAAGGAAATTAGATTCTTTGGTCAATTTTCACGGTTCGATTTATTCTTTGATGCAAACTGGGAATATCCTTCCCTTTCTACTGTTCCAGTATTAACAACCGAGGCTTTAATGGTTGGAGGAAATGAGAAAGATTTAAGTAATAAAGGGTTGATAAGAATTGTCAAATTAGAGGAAAAAGAAAAAATTAATTTTTCAGAAATAGAATTCAAAGAGCCAGCTTTGAACCCTTACATTACTTTTGAATATAAAATTCGAGCAGACTTAATTTATCCCTGTGTAGTTTTTGTTCCAGAAGTTTTTACCAAAAGAGAAATAGATTATTTCTTATGGGATTTTGGAGATGGTACTACAGAAAAAACTTTTCCCTTAATTTTTGGTGGTAAAATAGAACATTGTTATTCACCTTTTAGGACACCAACAACTTATAATGTAACTTTAACAGTCCTTGACAAAGAAACAAAGAAATCAGAATCCATTACCAAAAAGGTCGAGATTAAAGAAGGAATAATTCCAAAAATAATTAAAATTCCAGAAGTTCTTAAAGAAAAGACAGAATTTATTTTACAAGAGTTAGGAGAAAAAGCGACAGAATTTGGAAGAACAATGAGAGATTATGTGTTAATTAAAGTGAAACATTCTCCCTCCACTCCGGTAGGATTAATCAATGTTCATTTTGAAGAAGCTACTGAAGATATAGATTTATCTCAGATTCAAGTTGATACAGATTTAGAAAGAAGAAAATCATTACTTTATATGCCAGAATGGCCAGAGGTTGTTGAAAAAGAGAAAATTCTATTCATTCCAAAATAAAATTGTGAAAAAGATGTCTAAAATTATTTCATTCCTTTCATTTATAATTGGAGGCATTGGAATAATATGGGGACTGTTATTTTGGTTCCTTCCAGGAGGATTAAAAGTAAATCTTTTCGGCTATTACGATTGGCAGATGCCACTTTATTTTCGGATTTTTATTCCAAGTTCCATTTTTGGGATAATTTTAGGAATAATAGCTAGGAAATTATTGCCAGAAGATAAGAAATTAGGGATAATAGGAATTGTTCTTTCTTTTCTTAGCTTACTAATTTGGCTGGTTATTTGGTTTTGGATTGTAGGTTGGTCAACCGCATAATAGAATTAAGGACAACACGAGCTTGAATATAGATAAAATTGAAACATTCATCAAATATTCCAGTAAGATTAATCAATCTCTATTTTGAAGAAGTTACCACAGGAGATATCGATTTGATTCAAATTACAGTGGATACAGATATAAAAAAGAAAAAAATCATTATTTTATATGCAAGAATGGCCAAAAGTTATTGAAAAAGAAAAAATTCTATTCATCCCAAAATGATACCTCAGACAGATTAAAAACCGATCAAAAATTACATTAAATAAATATTATGGAAAACGAAAATAAGAACAAACACCAATCAAGGTTAGGAAAATATATATCTTTAATTTCATTCATTTTAGGACTAGCAAGTATGTATTGGGGTTGGCAAAATTTAGGTATCCCAGGAAAATTATTAAATATAATCCCATATGGGGAAGATGAGGTAGCGATACTTTATTTTCGTATTTTTTTCCCAATTTCGTTAGTTGGTTTAATTTTAGGAGTTTTTGGATTTAAGTTAAGGATAAAAAAATTTTTCGCTATTTTAGGCATTGTTTTTTCTTTGATTTCTTTGATAATTTGGTTATTTATTTGGATTTGGGTAATTGGATGGTCAGTAGCATAAAATTGATAATCTTTCGAATAAATCAAGAAAATGTGATTGTAAAAATCGAAATTTCGACATTTCACGATTTCATGAATTCTGGAAGTGTCAAAAATAAGGTTTCAAAAAATCGAATAAAAAGAGTGAAAATGAAATTCAACAGTTCTTCTTTAGCTGACCCAGATGGCGAAATTGTTAAATTTGAATGGCAAATTGTTTCAACCACTCTTTTTGGCACAACAACTGAATTTGTTTTCAATGAAAATGGTGAGTATGAGATCACTTTAATTGTTACTGACAACGACGGCACCACTTCTTCAACTTCAACTACAATTAAAATTCAACCTTTCTCCTTTGCAATCATTACTGATTTGCATATTGGAAGAGGATATCCTGATTATGATGGCGAAGGATTCGATGATGGTTATGGGGGCGAAGAATATTATTTAACTGAGAGATTAAGAAATGTTGTTAAATGGATAACTGATAATAAAAATCGGGCTTTAACGA
>GBSOD1_11_pt1 | contig 69490 bp, 89 predicted proteins | sample GBScel77sediment_FD_61372 | JGI IMG/M metagenome (IMG submission 61372)
GAGGCATTTTATCATCCCAAAAATCAAAAATCCATTCCCTTTGAGAAAGTAAAGAAAATATTAAAACTCCCCTAAATGTTTGAAATTTATTTTAGACCAAGGGCGCTTAAGGCGTTAAAGAAAATTGAAAGGCGTGAACAGTTAAAAATTAACTCTGCTTTAGATAATCTGAAATTAGGGAATTTTAGTTTACTTGATTTAGACAAAATCGAAGGAACACAACACGGATCAGAGCGATGTTAAAAGGCTGAGTAATAAAAGAATTTGACAACATAGAATAAGGTTTATTAAAATTAAATTGTATGAATAATTTAACTTTAGCCAAATTAGAAAAACTTGAAAAAGAAATTCTTAAGCTAAAAAAAGGAGGCACTTTTTTGGGGCCAAAGAAAATAATTTCTTTAAAAGGAATTTTAAAAGGAGTTAAAATTAGCGAAAAAGAAATTGAAAAAGCAAAAAAATCTTTATTTAAAAAAATTAAGATTTAATGTATTACGTTGCTGATACTCATTCATTTTTATGGTATCTCACTGATAGCCCCAAACTTTCATCAAAAGCGCGGGCTATTTTTGATAGGTGCGAGCGAGGCGAAGTAATCATTATTATCCCGGCTATTGTGTTATTGGAGTGTATTGATATTTTGGAGAAAAAAGAAATAAATTTAAAATTTGAAACTATTATTTCAAAAATTTTTGAAGCTGATAATTTTATTTTTTCTGAAATAAATTGGAGCATAATTTTACAAGTAACTAAAGTTAAAGCACTAAAGGATTTACACGATAGAATAATTGTGGCTACCGCACAAATTTTTGGAGCTTTTTTAATCTCAAAAGACAAAAATATAAGAGAGGTTTATAAAAAAACTATTTGGTGAATAATTGCTTGGTGTTTCCGAGTCCTCTCGCTCACAAATAAAATAATAGCGCTCAGTCGGTGTCAAAAAATATTAGGCCCATCTCCAAGTAGTTAAAGCAAGCACACGGGTCAGACCGGTGTCAAAATTTTATTTACTCGTTATTTCTCGATCGCGAAATAACGCGCAACTTGTGACTCTAAATAAATTTTTAATGTTGACGTCAGACATCAACATAAGGTACATCAACATAAGGTAGCTTTAAAGAAAGCAAACTTAAAAACTCTTAGACCTGACTTAGAGATCGTTTGCAGATTTGACCTTTAATTTTAAATTTGTATAATGGAAAGTATGGCCAAGAAGTTTTTCCGTTCAAAAGAATATTCTTATACTGTAATTTATGAACCAGTAAAAGAAGGGGGCTACAAAGTTATTGTGCCTCTTTTACCTGGACTGATTACTTATGGGAGAACGCTAGAGGAAGCTCGAGAAATGGCTCGGGATGCCATTCGTTGTTATATTGAGGGGCTTTTGAAAGAAAAAGAAGAAGTACCTCAAGAGAAAAGTGTCTTGCAAGAAAAAGTGAGTATTTCTCTTTAACTTTTAATGTCCAAATTGCCAGCTCTTAAACCAAAACAAGTTTTAAAAGTTTTATTGAGAGCTGGCTTTTATATTCATCACCAAAGAGGAAGTCATGTTCAACTTCGCCATCCTTTGAAAACACATCTGAGAGTTACTATTCCCTATCACACTAAATTTGATTTACCACCCTCTGTAATCCATAGCATTCTAAAGCAAGCTGAAATTTCGAGAGAAGAATTTTTAAAACTTTTAAAAAAGTTGTAGCTATCTCTTACAAATTTTTGCCATGGCAAAATTATGTAAGAGAATTTGGTGTGGCTTTTCAAGATTTGATTTTTAATTCCAAAGAGAGTAAGATAAAAATTGTATGGCCAATAAAACTACTTCTACTTCTAAAAAAGAGGCTATTAAAAAGGGGCTCGAAGAATTAAAAATTAAGGCTTCTATTTTAGATGAATTGGTAGAGTTGATTGAAGATCGCTATCTTGGTTATTTGATGAAGTTAGTCGAAAAGGAAAAAAACATTCCTTTAAAGAAAGCAAGGAAGTTACTTCGTTAGAAGTTACTTCGTTAATGGAAATTTTCTTTAAACCAAGTTTTATTAAAGATTTTAAGAAGCTCCCTAAAGAAATTAAGTCCGAAATTAAAAAGATTTGTTTTGAGGTTTTCCCTTTAGCCAAAAGTCTAAGAGAAATTAAAGAATTTGATATAAAGCCGATTAAGGGTTTTAAAAATTTTTACAGAATAAAATTGGGAGATTACCGTATTGGCTTTAAAAAGGAAGATGGAATGATTATTTTTATGAGAGTTAAACATCGCAAAGATATTTATAAATATTTCCCTTAAGTGAAAAAACCCCTTGGTAAAATTATCTCTTACAGATTTTTGCCATGGCAAAATTATGTAAGAGAATTTTAAAAAATGTTTACTGCACAATTAAGCTGCCAAAAATGTATTCATCTTGTACTTAAAATTTGACATTTATTTTTTAAAGTATAAAATAAAATATATGGCGAAAGTTAAAAAGAAAATTTTAAATTACACTGTTATTTTTGAACCGGCAAAAGAAGGAGGATTCATTGTTCATGTTCCTGCTTTGCCTGGTTGTCATACTCAAGGCGAAACTTTAGATGAGGCCTATAAAATGGCTCAAGATGCTATTTTAGGTTGCATAAAAACCCTTCGAGATTTGAAAGAAGAAATTCCAGAAGAAATCGAAGGTTCAATAATAGCCAAAATTCCAGTGAAGGTCTAAATGAAATTGCCGGCGATTAAATCGCGAGACTTAATCAAGATTCTCAAGAAATTAAATTGTGTTGAAAAAAGACAAACAGGTAGCCACCTGATTTTTTATTGTCCAAATCAAAAGAAGATCATTCCAGTACCAATTCATTCTAAAGATCTCAAAAAAGGATTAGTTCACTCCATTCGTAAAGAATTAAATTTATCAATCAAAGAATTTATAAGGCTTTTAAGAGATTGTTAATAATCAAACAACCGCTACTATCGACGTTAAACTTACCAAACTTAATTTGCTTTCAAAATTTAATTGTTATCTCTTACAGATTTTTGCCATGGCAAAATTATGTAAGAGAATTTGGTTTCAACAAAATGTAACAATGTTGACGTCTGACATCAACATTCCCTCTTTATTATGTTGATGTCTGACATAAACATAAACAATGTTGACGTCTGACGTCAACATAAGGTAAAATGGGGGTATGAGGGTGGAACCATATACGGTGGGGGATTTTGTTCATGTATTTAATCGGGCAAATCGAGGAATGGTACTTTTTCCAGATGTCAGCGATAAATGGCATTTTTTAAAAATTCTCCGCTTTTTTAACGATCAATACATTCCTCAAAACCCCTCTCGCCAACTCGAGTATTTATTAAAATCAGGAAGGATGTCTCGCCATTTTGAATGGCCAAAAGACTGGCCACCCCATCGTCCATTAGTCAAAATTTTGTCGTATCGATTAAGGGATACTCACTTTCATTTACTTTTAAAAGAAATTATTAAAGGCGGAATTAGTAAATTTATGCAAAGATTGGGAGACGCGATTACAAAATACATCAACAAAAAGTACAATCAAAGAGGAAGGATTTTCCAAAGCGCCTATCGAGGGAAAACAGTGGGGAAAGATGTGAGAATTCTTCAATATCTCGATGCCTATATTCAGGTTTTTAATGCATTTGAGGATTATCCGGGCGGGATTGAAAGGGCTTTAAAAGAATTTGACAAGGCTTTTAAGTTTGCCCTTCGAGATCCTTTTTCTAGTTTGGGCGAAAGTTTTGGCAAAAGGAATTTGGGGATTATCGACAGGGATGTTTTGAGAGAAATATTTCCAAGTTTAAAAATATACAAGGAATTTGCTTACGATGCCCTTTTAGTAAGAAACATCCGAGAAATTTTAGGCAAATTAACCATCGAAGAACATTGATAATGTTGATGTCAGACATCAACATAATTAATGTTGACGTCAGACGTCAACATAGTGAGTCAACATAGTGATCAGACGTCAACATAATGATGGGCCTGTAGTTTAATGGGAGAATGCCACATTCGCATTGTGGAGGTGTGGGTTCGATTCCCACCGGGTCCACTCCTTCGCTAAAGCTTCGGAGTGTGAACACTCTACGCTAAAGCTTCGGAGTGTGAACACTCTACGCTAAAGCTTCGGAGTGTGAACACTCTACGCTAAAGCTTCGGAGTGTCTGCACTCCGTAGCCTTGGCGAAGGAGTGTAGCCTTGGCGAAGGAGTGTAGCCTTGGCGAAGGAGTGTAGCCTTGGCGAAGGAGCGAACACCCTTCGCTAAAGCTTTATGTACTACGTATACATTATTAAAAGTGAGAAAGATGGGAGCTATTATACTGGAGTGACGAGAAATTTAAGAAAAAGGTTAAGGGAACACAATGAAGGAAAAGTAAAATCCACTTCTTTTAAAAATCCTTATATTCTTGTTTGGTATTGCGCTTTTCGTTCGAAAGAGAAAGCCATTGAATTTGAAAAATATCTTAAAACAGGATCTGGCATCGCTTTTAGAAATAAGCGATTATTATGAGAGAAAAAGTGGGGAAAATTGGGGAGGAAATTGCGGTTGATTTTTTGAAGAAAAAGGGATATCAAATTTTAGACAGAAATTATAAATTCAAAATTCCTGGAGATTTACAAAAGGGAGAGATTGACATTGTTGCGAAAAAGAAAGATACAATTTGCTTTGTTGAAGTTAAAACTTTAAAAAATCCTAAAATTGAAATTTTTCCAGAAGAGAAAATCAATCTTTCAAAAAAGAAAAAATTGATCGCAACTGCAGAAAGTTGGTTAATCAAAAACAAAATCCCCTTAGATTCAAAATGGCAAATCGATGTGATTTCAATCGTGATTAAAGAAGGGAAAACAAAAATTTCTCATTTTGAGAATGCAATCTCAGCTTGACATTAAATTCTAAAGAGATAAAATAAGAATTAGCTGAGGGAATTTTTTGGGAGTTTTCCCTCCCGATGAAGCTCTTTGTAGCTTCTTTTTTTATTTTAGAGTCAAAAATATTCTTTGAATTGCAGTTAAATTTGAAAAAATTGCCAAAAGAGAAATTGGGTAAATTATTAAATTTTGATTAAAAATTCCAACAAAGAGGGTTATCGAAAGCAAAATCATTCTTTCTCCTCTTCCAAAGAATCCTTTTTTTAATTCTTGAGAAACTAACTCCTTTTCTTTTGCTGCTGCCTTTGCATAAGTTGTCATTAAAGAACCAAAAAAAGCCAAAAATATCCAATATTTCGCTTCGATAATGAATTTTGGCAAAGGCAAAGATAAAACTCCCAAAAAAATCAATCCTTCGACGAATCTATCTGAAATCGTGTCCAAATAAGCGCCAACTTTTGTTACTTTTCCAGAATACCTCGCAACTACCCCATCGATAAAGTCTAAAAATGCTGAAATCAAAAAGAAAATCAAAGCTAAAATAAAATTTCTATAGACCAAAGAGACAAAACAAAAAATTCCAAAAACTATTGAATTTAGAGTGTACTGATTTGGGCTAGCTCCTAGTTTTGAGAAAATTCTCCCAATTTTTTCTTCAATTTTTTTAAATTTTTCTCTTTTTTCTTCCAACATACTTTTGAATTTTTACAAGATTTCTTTTTAAATGATCGATCAATTTTTCAAAAAAATTTGCCCCTTCCCCAACAACTCTTCCTTCTCCTTTCTTTATTTTTTTAAAAATCTCTTCAACTGACAAATTTTCTCCTGGAATTTCCAAATAACACTTTCCAATGAAATTTAGAGAATGGGAATCTGAACCAACGGTAAAAGGGATATTATTTTCTTTTGCAAATTTTTTTGCAATCTCATTTCCATTGCCAAAAATTGATCCATTCAATATCTCGATCGCATCTATTTCTTTTATTAATTCTTCTAAATTTCCTTTGAATTTGCAAAAAAGTCCAAAAGGATGGGGAATGACCACAAAGCCACCTTGCTCTTTTATTTTTTTTATCGTTTCTTTTGCTGAAAGTCCATCTGGAATTTTTTCTTTTACATTCAATCCCAGAATATCTCCTTCTTTGCTTTTTATTTCAATCCCTGGGATAATTAAAATAGGCTTTCCTTTTGAATATTCAATCGCTTCGAAAGCCCCTTCAATTTCCCCGTGGTCAGTGATTGCGATACAATTAACTCCTTCTTTTATTGCTTTATCTACAATTTCTTTTGGCGAAGCATTGCTATCGAATGAATAGCAAGAGTGAGTGTGAAAGTCGCATTTCATCTTTTATTTTAATTCATGTTTTATCAATCTACAATCTACAATTTGAAATTTATAATTTCTTGCCTCTATTTTTTCTTACCAGCCTATTTTGCCAACATGACCCCACCGATCGCAAAGAAATTGGGAGTTTTAAAGTCTTTAGCAAAGCCAATCGATTTTGACAAAAAATTTTTTGGAAAACCAATTTTTGGTTCTCATAAAACCTGGAGGGGAGCGATTTTGGCATTTTTTGTTGGGTTTTTAACTGCCTTGATTCAAGGATTTCTCTTTAATTTTGAACTTTTTAAAAAAATTTCAATTATTGATTACTCAAGGATTAATATTTTTCTCTTTGCTATTCTAATTTCTCTTGGTGAAATTTTCGGAGATTTATTTTTCGCTTTTGTTAAAAGAAGAATTAACCTGAAACCTGGAGCTCCTTTTATTCCCTTTGATCAAACAAACTACGTCTTTGGTTGTTTTTTGTTTTTGCAACCTTATTTGAAATTGGATTTGAAAATTTGGCTGACCATTTTAATTTTGACTTTTTTCTTACACATAATTTTCAACCGTCTAGGTTATTACTTGAAAATCCATAACGCAAAATGGTAAAATCAGATTATGCTTGAAAAAATCTTTGAGATTTCTCCCTCTTTCTTTTGGGCAGGAATAACTTTACTTTTTGGAATTTTGGTCGCAAAATTGTTTGAAAAGATCTGTCAAAGATTTTTGGAAAGAATAAGGTTAAATTCAGTTTTAAAAAGAATTGGATTGAAAGAAGGGTTTGAAAAAATTGGAATCTCTCTCGATGCTCAAAAATTTTTCTCAGAAATTGTTCAATGGTTCTTTATCATTTTGTTTTTGATGGTCTCTTTTGAAATTTTAGGACTGTCAAAGTTTAGCGATTTTTTAGAAAAAGTTATTCTCTATTTTCAAAACATTTTCATTTCGATTTTGATTTTCATTTTCGCTTCTTATTTGATCGATTTTTCTCAAAAAGTTTTTGTTGGCTCTCTTGAAAGAGAAAAAATAACTTATTCTAGAACCTTTGGAAAAGGGTTTTCCCTTTCAATTTGGGTTTTGAGCACTTTGGCGATTCTTTATCAACTGAAAATAGTTCCTGAACTGATTTTGGCAATCTTTGTTGGAGTAATTCTGATTATAGTTTTGGTAGTGGGCATTTCTTTTGGCTTGGCGGGAAAAGGAGTTGCAGAAAAATTCTTAAAGGAAATTGAGGAGAAACTAAAATAAAATGGAATATTTGACTCAAAATGAGCTAAAGAGAATGTTTTTGAAATCTTGGGAAAGAATAGAGAAAGAAAAAGAAGAAATTAACAAAATCAACGTTTTTCCGGTTCCAGATCAAGACACTGGAACGAATTTAGCAAAGACTTTGGAGGGAATAAAAAAGGAAATTGAAGGAAAAGAATTCAAGGATTTAGAGGAAATTTCAAAATCTGCCCTAGAAGGAGCTTTAATTTCTGCTCAGGGAAATGCGGGTGTAATTTACACTGGCTTTTTAGCTGGATTTTTGCCAAAGTTAAACAAAAATCCAGTTGATGCAAAAAAACTAGCAGAGGCATTCGAGGAAGGAAGAAAAAGAGCTTGGAAATCTATGGTAAATCCAAAAGAAGGAACGATTTTGGATGTAATCGATGTAGTCGCTGAAACTTTTAAAAAAGAGGCAGAGAGAGAAAAAGATATTGTGAAAATTTTTGAAAAAGTAATTGAGAAGGCAAAAGAGGCGCTTTTGGCAACCAGAGAGAAAATGGAAATTTTTAAAAAAGCAAACGTCGTTGATGCAGGAGGGCTTGGCTTTTTAATGATCTTGGAAAGTTATTTGGATGCTTTAAAGCCAGAGGAGAAAAGGGAAAGAGAGAAAGAAAAGCCATCTGAAGAAATCAGAAGGTTCGTTCAAGTTTTGACAAACAGGTTTGAAGTAGTCGCTCTAATTTTGGATCCGAGGTTTGATGAGGAGAAGGTAAAGGGAAAATTGAAGAAATTGGGAAATTGCCTAGACATTGTTAAAGTTGGAAACAAAATGAAAATTCACATTCATACTGATTATCCTGAGGAGGTCAGAGATGAAATAAAAAAGATCGGAAAAATTGAGAATTTGAGAATTGAAGATATGGCAAAAGAAATTGCTGGTGAGCCATCTTTAAGGAAAGTTTCAATCGGAATTGTTACTGAAGATGTAGCTTCGATTTTGCCAAAAATTTTAGAAAGGTATCAAATCGAAATTGCAAAAACAAAGTTTAATTGGCCAGAATTAGAAAAAATCGAGGGAGAAAATATTTATCAAAAGATCAAAAAGGCTTATGAAATTGGGATCGAAACTAGACCAAGAACTTCTCAAGCAACTCCAAAAGAATATTTCGAAGCCATTAAAAAACAACTTCAAAATTTTGAAAAAGTTTTGTGTTTGACTGTAAGTTCAGGGCTTTCTGGATGCTACAATTCTGCGACTCAAGCAAGGGAAATGTTTTCAGAAAAAGACAGAGAAAGGATTTTTATTTTTGACACTCAAAACGCAGCAGCAGGTCAAGCCCTTTTTGTTTTAAGGGCAATTGAATTGATTCAAGAGCAAAGAGAAATTGAAGAAGTTATTGAAGAATTAAAAAAATTGATTCAAAAAACTCATTTGTATATTATTTTTGCCGATCCAAAAGGAATAGAATTTATTGGAAGAATAACAAAAAGTCAAGCAAATTGGATAAGGAGAATGAAGAAATTGAAGATCCATCCAATAATGACAATAAAAAATGGAGTTTTAACAAAAGGAGGAACAGTTTTTGCCAAAGACGAACCAGAAACCCTTTTTAAGAAAATTTTAAAAGAGAGTAAAAAAGAAAGAAAATTGGGAAAGAAAATAAGGGTAATCATCAATCACGCTGACAATTTAGACGGGGCAAAAAGGTTAAAGGAATTTTTGAAAGGAATTGGAGCTGAAATTTCTTTTATCTCAGAGGGACCTCCGATAATTTGTGCTGTTACTGGTCCTGGAACTTTGATTTTAGGTTGGCAGCCAATTGAATAAAAAATCAAAAATCAACATGCAAAATGAAAATTTAAAATCAAAAATTGGAATTGTCGCAGATGAAGGAGGAGATTTACCAAAAGAATTAATTGAAGAGCACAAAATTTCAATTGTGCCTTTTAAGGTTGATTTGGGTGAAATGAAAGATTTGGCAGGAAATATTTATCAGAGAATTAGGGAAGCAGAAAAGAGAGGATTGAAAAGTTTTGTTAAAACCTCACAACCTTCACCAGGAGATTTTTTGAAGGCATTTAAAGAAAAGTTAAAAGAATTTGAAGAGATTATTTGCGTTACCGTTACTTCAAAACATTCTGGAACTTTCAATTCTGCTTTGCAGGCAAAAGAATTTTTGCCAGAGAAAGAAAAAATTCATGTTCTGGATTCAATGAGTGTTTCTGGGGGAGAAGGATTGATAATTTTGAAGGTAGTTTCTTTGATAAAGAGTGGTTTGAAAATAAGCGAAGTTTTGGAAAAATTAAAGGAATCAATTTTAAAAACCAATTTAGTTTTTGTTTTGGAAAATCCAAAATGGGCGGTAGCCTCTGGGAGGATCCCAAAAGTTCTTGGTGCTCTTTTGGAAAGAATGCAAAGATTAGGTTTTTATCCTGTTTTGACAATAAAAAAGGGAAAAATAAAGTTGAGTAGCATCAGAAAAGGAGTTAGAGATTTATCGGACGCTCTTTTTGAAGAATTTAAAAGCAAGATTTCAAAAGAAAAAGTTAAATCTGAAATCAAAATTACAATCACTCATGCAGACAATGAAAAAGAAGCTAAAAAGCTTGAAGAATTAATTTTAAAGGTCAAAAACTGCAAAATTGAATTTAAAAACATTATCGGAAACATCCTCGGTGGTCTCTCAGGTCCTGGAGCTTTAGTTTTGGCTTGGCAAATAGAATAAAAATATGCATGTAGTAGTAATTCCAGACGGAAACAGAAGGTGGGCAAGAAAGAGAAGGTTTTTACCTTGGCAAGGGCATATTGAAGGAGCAAAAACATTAGAAAAAATTTTAAAGAAAGCCTGGGAATTAAAAATTCCTTATTTTACTTTTTGGGGAATGTCAGCAGACAATGTCTTAAAAAGACCAAAAAAAGAAGTTGAGGTTTTATTTTCAATTTTCAAAAAACAATTTAAAAAATTAGCAAAATCAAAAGAAATTCAAAAAGAGGGAGTAAAAATTAATGTTTTTGGGCTTTGGAAAAAATTTTTTCCAGAAAATGTAAAAGAAGCAATAAAATCAGCAATTGAAAGAACAAAGAAAAATCAAAAATTTGTTTTAACTTTTTTGTTGGCTTATAACGGCACAGACGAAATGTTAGAGGCAATCAAAAAAATTGTGAAAAAAGCAAAAGAAAAAGAAATTGAAATTACAGAAAAATTGTTACTTGAAAATTTATGGACAGGGTCTTTGCCCCCGGTGGATTTGGTAATTAGAACAGGATGTGAAGACGATCCCCACAATTCTGCAGGTTTTATGATGTGGCATACAGCTTACTCTCAATTTTACTTTACAAAAACTTTTTTTCCAGATTTTTCTCCAGAGGAGTTTGAAAGAGCGATAAAAAATTTTCAAAAAAGAGAAAGAAGATTTGGAAAATGAAAAAAATAAGTTTAATAATCGGGCAAACTTCATCTTTACCAAAAGAAGTCATAGAAGAACACGGGATAGTTTGCGTTCCTTACATTGTTAATTGGCCGGAAGGAGAAAAAATTCCTGGGGAAAACATTTTTCAGAAAATGAGAGAGGCTGAAAAAGAGGGAATTTTGACCCTTCCGAAAACCTCTCAACCATCTCCCGGAGTTTTTAAAAAAATTTTTGATGAAGAATTAAAAAGAGCAGAAAAACTCATTGTTTTGACTTTAAGCTCAAAACTTTCTGGTGGTTATAATTCTGCCCTTCAAGCAAGAGAAATAATTCCAGAAAAAAATAGGATTTTTGTTTTAGATACGTTAAACGTTACAGTTGGTGAAGGATTGATCGATCTTTATGTTGTAAAAATGATCCAAGAAGGAAAAGATGAAAGAGAAATTTTAGAAAGATTCCCCCAAATTATTAAGAACACGCATTTATTTGGAATGGTTGAAGATCCAAAATGGCTAGAAAGAGGGGGAAGGATTTCCCATTCTTTTGCTCTTTTGCTAGAAAAAATGCAAAAAATCGGAATGAGACCTTTGATCGGTGTTAAAAATGGAAAGGTAAAACCAGTTGCCTTAAAAATGAAAGCAAAGGATGTTCCAGAAGCTCTTTTCAGAGAATTGAAAAAGGAAGTTGAGAAAATTAAAGATAAAAAAGAAATTAAAATAGCAATCGGGCATGCTGACAATTTAGAGGGAGCTGAAAAATTAAAAGAGTTAATTAAAAAAAATTTAAAGGAAATAGAAATTTTGTTTTTAGGATTGATCGATCCTGTAATTGGAGTTCATGTCGGTCCTGGAAGCTTGGCAATAGCTTGGTCTCAGTTTAAACTATGAAAAAAATTGGAATTATCACCGAAGATGTTTGCTCTTTACCAGAGAGAATTATCAAGTATTTTGGAATTGAAATTGTAAAAACAAAGCTTTATTTTCCAGAATGGGAAAAATTTCCAAAAAATAATCTTTATCAATTGATGGCAGAGACAAAGGCAACTCCAAAGACTTCTGCTCCATCACCGGGGGACTATTTGAGAGCCTATAAAAAAGTTTTAGAAGATTTTGAAAAAGCGTTGGTCATTACTTTATCATCAAAACTTTCTGCATGTTATAATTCTGCTCTTCAGGCCAGAGAGGTTTTTGAAAATCCAGAAAAAGTAATAATTGTAGATTCTCTTCAGGCTGTTGCTGCTCAAGGACTTTTAGTTCTAAAGGCAGTCGAATTGATTAAAGAGAGAAGAGAAGTTAATGAAATTTTGGAGGTTTTGGAAAAATTGAAGAAAAAAATAAAACTTTTTGGTTTTTTAAGAACAACTTATTGGGCAGAAAAAATCGGGAGGATCAGCAAAAGAATGGCCCTTGCTTTCAGTACATTAAGAATTCTTGGAGTTTATCCTTATTTTGGAATCAAAGATGGAAAGATTGGATTTTCTGGATTTAATCTTTGGACCTACGATGAGCTTGAGGCAATGTTTAATCAATTAAAACATCAGGCAAAAAAAGGAAAAATTAGAGTTGGAATAAATTATACTGACAATCCTGACATTGCTTTAAAATTAAAAGAAAAAATCGAAAAAGAATTAAGGACAGAGGTTTTATTCGTTTCGATGGTTCCTCCAATTGTCGGTGCAAACTCAGGTCCTGGAACTTTAATTTCAGCTTGCTACCATGTTTAAATTTATTTTCCTTTCAATCTTTGCCTATTTCTTTGGTTCAATACCAACCGCTTTTTTAATTGGTAAATCAAAAGGAATAGATATTAGAAAAATTGGTTCAAAATCAATCACTGAAACAAATTTGGCAAGGGCTTTGGGCTGGAGATACGGAATAATTAGTGGAATTTTAGACGTTTTGAAGGGAGTAATTCCGACTCTTTTGGCAAAAAGCTTTTTAACTAACAATTGGCAAATTATTTTAGTTGCTCTTTTGCCAACTTTGGGTCATGATTTTCCAATTTTTTTAAAGTTCAAACATGGGGGAAGAGGCGCTACAACGTTTTTTGGCGCTTCAATAGCTTTAGTTGGAATTAAATTTTTCTTTCCTCTTTTTTTAATTTGGCTTTTAATTCTCTCTCTAACAAAAATGACAGGCTTAACCAATTTTATTTTCCCTTGGGTTTTTTCAATTTTCCTTTACTTTTGGTACAAAATTGGTTTTTTTCCTTTTGAATATTTCATCTTTGGAATTTTGGAAGCGATTTTGATAAACTTTGCATTAAGGAACAATATTAAAAGGTTGTGGGAAGGAAAAGAGCACAAAACTCCTCTAAAGTTTTAACCATGTTCATTAAAGGAGTTGGAATGACAAAATTTGATTATTCCCAAAAACCCTGGTGGAAGTTTGCCTTTGAAGCTGCAATGGAAGCATTGGAAGACTCGAAAATGAAAATTTCTCAAATTGATTGCATTGTTTTTACTGGGATGGAAAGTTGCGATGGATTTTTTGAGCATCAGACCCACAAAACCTCTCTTTTGTCTGATCTTTTTAAAACTCATGTACCAATAATTGAAGTTCCTGCAGTTTGTGCTGGAGGAGGAGTTGCTTTCTGGACTGCTTTAAAGCTAAAAGGGTTTAAAAACATTTTAGTTTTGTCAGGGGAAAAATTGGTTGATAATTTAACTCCAGTTACAACCCATTGGATAGCTTCTGCAATTGAAAGAGAAATTGAGCAACCAGAAGGTCTGAATTTTCCTTTACAAAACGCTCTAATCTGGGAGCAATACAAAAGAAAATACGGGGCAACTCACGAAGATTTAGAATTGATTTCTTTCAAAAATCATCAAAACGCAACCTTGAATGAGAAAGCATATTTTTATAAAAGACCTGTAACTTTAGAACAAATTAAAAATGCGCCAAAAATTGCCGGAGATTTTACAATGTACGATTGCTCTCTTTCTGTTAACGGAGGATCCGCAGTGATTTTAACGCAAGAAAAAACCGACATTCAAGTTATAGGTTCTGGATTTGCTACTGATTATCTTTTAACTTTTGGTAGAGAAGATCCAACCCATTTTGTTGCAACAAAAATTGCAGCAAAAAAAGCCTTTGAAGAAGCGAAAATTAAACCTCAAGATGTCCAAGTTGCAGAAATTCACGATGCTTTCACATCAGTTGAACTAATCTCTTACGAAGATTTAGGGTTTGCACCAGAAGGAAAAGGAGCAGAATTAATCAGAAAAGGAATTGTTAATTTAGATGGAAAATTGCCAGTCAATCCTTCTGGAGGTTTAAAGGCAAGAGGTCATCCAATCTCTCCTACTGGGTTGGCTCAAATTTATGAGATAGTGAAGCAATTGAGGGGGCAAGCTAGAGAAAGGCAAGTAAAACCTATTCCAAAAATTGGTCTTTGCCACAATATTGGAGGAGCTGGAGGATCAGTTACTGTTCACATTATTAAAAAAATATCTTGAGTAAAAAAATATCTTGAGAATAAAAATTTTAATACTCAGACTTGCCAGGCAGACTAAGCTATTTTTAAATTGAATGAAAAGCCTCGTTTTTTCTTCTCCCGAAAAAGTGAAGTTCTTTTGCTCGCAAAGAAAGAATTAAAAAAGATAATCAAAAATAAAGATGATGCCCCCCTTCCTCTTGGAATTGGTTTCGATTGCTGAATCCTTTATAGAGATGGAGTAAGCGGAAAGCCCTCTAAAGTTGGTTCAGGCCTTCTTTGGGAAATATTGAGTGTTACAGACAGCAATAAACAAAGAGAATACGAAGCAGCTTATCGAGAAGGATACAAAGCGGGAGAAGAAGACAGAGAGAAAATAAAATAATAGCCCTTTGAGATAATGCTCATTTAAATTGCTCATTTGATACTAGCCTCTCATCAAAGAGGTTTTTTTATATAAATAGTAGGTTATCCCAAACTTTTTCTTACTAACGCAGATAGGCCTTGCATTTTCAAATGGCCAACAGGCGACTATTATTTTTGCCTCTTCTTTTAATTCTTTAACGAGTTTTTCTTTTAATTTCTTGTAGATCTTTGGGTGCCCAAAAATGAAAACTACGTCCGCTTTTGATAAATCGTGGTGGAAAAAATCACCATAAAGTATTTTTACTCTTTTTTGAAGCAAAGATTTGATTTTCGAATATAAATATAATAGAGGAGAAATTTCTATTCCAACGCAATTTGCACGATATTTTTTTGCAAAATAAAATAGTACTCCTCCAGTGCCACTCCCAAGATCGTAAAAAACCACATTTTCTCTAAGATCTGCCAATTTTGCTATTCTTTCGTAATCCTCCTTTTTTGTAGGAATCCAAGGAACCCCCCAGAAAGCCCCAAAGAATAGCAGGATGAGCAGTATTATAAAAAGAAAAAGTGGGGACATATTATTTCAAAAAAGTCTAAGTAAATTTTTAATTTTCTTTTTCATTCTTTTATTTACTTCAATTGCGCAAATTCCCTTTTTCGGAAAACCATAGACCACTAAAGAATTTTTTGGAGCTAGCAAAACCGCAGGAATTGCTAAAAGATCTTCCTCTCCCTCAATAAAGACATTTTTGTTTTCTTTGATTGCCTTTTTAATCGTTGACCAAGCCTCTTTTTGAATTGTTCCTCTTTGGTTTTTACATTTTAAAGAATATGGCAAAATTTTTTTGATTTTCTTCCTTCTTACTTTTCCATCAAAGATTTTGATATTAGAAGGTAAATTTAGTGAGCAATAATCCCCAACCGTAATTACTTTCTTGAATTTTTTCTCTTTCAAAAATTTTTCAAATTTCTCTTTTGCTTTTCTTTTTTCCCCAAATATTGCCACTCCCCAAATTTTCCTTAATTCCTTTTTCAATTCCTCTGGCAAAATATAAGTTTTTTGCATATCATTATTATATGGCATTTTTTCAATGTCCAAAATGTAAAAGAGTTTGGCAATATCCGATTGAGAAATGCCCGGAATGTTTTTTGGCTCTAGAAAGGATGAAAAGTAAAAAAGCAAAAGTAATTGGAGGGGGGAAAACAACAATTCCCTCTATTTTCCATCAAAAAGTTCCTTATTTTGTTTATGTTTTTGAAGATGAAAATAAAAACAGGTGGATTCACAAATCAGAAAGAGAATTGAAAGTTGGAGAGGAAATCGAAACAGAAAAGGCAAAAGATAAAAATTCAGTTGCAATCTGGAGAGTGAAGCACGATTTTTTTGAAGCAATCGAGAAATTAACTGAAATTTTGAATGTCAAATTTAATAAATATTCAAAAATTTTAATTTTGCCTACCCTACTCAAAGATTCTCATTCTTATTTCAGAGACAACACCTCACCAGAATTTTTAGAGGTTGTGATTCAATTTTTAATGGAAAATGGGGTCGAACTCCAAAATATTAAAATTTGTTCGCAAAGTTTTGATGAAATTGAGATTGAGAAAAAGGCAAGCAAATCTGGGATTTTGGAGGTGTGCCAAAGACAAAAAATAATACCTTTTGATTTAGCAAAGGGAAATTTTATTAAAAAGGGAGATTTGGAGATTTCAGAAGAAGCTTTTAAGGTAGATTTAATTTTGAATTTGCCAATTTTAAAAATTGGGAAAGCAAGTTCTTGCGAAAATCTATTTTTTCTTTTGAAAAAAGAAAATTATTTGGCTCAAAAATATCTTTATTCAGATAACGAGATTTTTGAAAAATTGAAAGAAAAACTGCCAGAAGTTTTGACAATCGCTGAAGTAAACCGAGTTCAAGACAAAAGTGGCATCGTTCATTATTTGAATTTGGCCATGGCATCTTTTAATCCCAAAAATTTAGATAGAGCATTTTGCGAAATAATAAAAGAAAGAGAATTGCCAGAGATAATAAAAGAAGTTAAAATTGAAAGTATAGAAATTTTGGGAAGAAAAATTGGCGAAATCGAATTTTATTTGTAAACATGGAAAAAAATTTAACATTGATTGAGGCAATATTACCAAAGATTGAGAACAAAACCATAAGCTTAATCAAAGATGCATTTTTTGTTTTGAGTTTTGCTATTTTAACTGGAATTTGCGCAAAATTGAAAATTGAAATAGGTCCTGTCCCAATAACAATGCAAACTTTTGCTGTTTTGTTGAGCGGAGCTTTGCTTGGTTCAAAAAAAGGGGCTTTGGCTCAATTAACTTATCTTTTATTAGGATTGCTGGGTCTTCCTTGGTTTGCTCGAGGTGGGGGAATGGCTTATATTTTTTCTCCAACTTTTGGTTATATTGTTGGCTTTGTCTTGGCTGCCTATTTGGTTGGCTGGCTTTGTGAGAAAGGATTTGATAGAGAGATAAAGAAAGCAATTTTGGCAATGTTAGCTGGGAATATTGTCATTTACATTCCTGGACTTTTATGGTTAGCAAATTTTGTGGGATTTGGCAAGGTCTTGAAAATCGGACTTTATCCTTTCATTTTTGGCGAGCTCTTGAAAATATTTTTGGCAAGTTCTATTTTGCCAATTAGTTGGAGGTTAGTGAAGAAATTTAGACAATGAAACTTTTATGGTTAAAACTTTTGTCGATCTTTTAATCGAGGGAAAGAAGAGGAAAGAGAAATATTTTAAAAATTACAAGTTTTACTGCCAAGAAATCAAAAAAGAGGCAAAAAAAATTTTGGGCGAAAATGTGAAAGTTTTAGTTTTTGGCTCTCTTGTTAAGAGAAATTGGACTCTTCAAAGCGATATTGATGTTTTAATAATTTCTGATAATTTGCCAGAAGATTTTGAAGAAAGAGGAAAGATTAGGACAAAGATTAAATCAAAAATTGACCCCTTTTCTCCTTTTCAATTGCATTTGGTGACAAAAGAAGAATTTGAAAAATGGTACAAAAATTTCATAAAAAAAGATTTTTTGGAGATAAAATAAAATGGAAAAATTTTCAAAAAAATCCGCAATAAAATTTGGATGGGAGATTGCAAACAGAAAAATTAAATTTTTTATTCCCTTGTTGATTTTAGTTTATGGTTTGCCCGCTCTTTTGAACTCTTTTTCTGACTCCTTGAAGAAAGAAAGTTTTTTAGCAAGTTTTATTTTAAACATAATCTCAAGTCTAATCTCGATAATTTTTGGCTTGGGATTAATTAAAATTTCTCTTAAGCTTTGCGATGGAGAGGAAGCAAAATTTTCTGATTTGATTTCTCAATACAAACTTTTCTTTAGGTATCTTTTTGCCTCATTTCTTTATGGTTTAATAACTTTTTTAGGATTCATCTTATTGATTGTTCCTGGAATCATTCTTTCAATAAGGCTTGGCTTTTTTGACTATTTAATCGTCGACAAAAACTCAAGAATTATTGAGTCTTTAAAAAGAAGTTGGGAAATTACAAAAGGCAATGCCTGGAATTTATTTTTACTTTATCTTTTGTTTGCTATAATAAATATTTCGGGAGCATTCGCTTTAATAGTTGGGCTTTTTTGGTCAATTCCCACTACAATGCTTGCGGAAGCCTTTGTTTACCGAAAATTATCGAGTCAATTAAAGGTCTAAAAATTAAATAAAATTATGTTCAAAGATAAAGTTGTTTTAATTACAGGTTCTGCTCAAGGAATTGGGGAAGCGATTGCTTTGAGATTTGCAAAGGGAGGAGCAAAAATTGCCTTGAATGATATTGAAGCACAAAAGGAGAATTTGGAAAAAGTGAAAAAAGAAATTGAGGAATTGGGGAGTGAAGCAAAATATTATTTTGCTGATGTTTCAAAATATGAAGAAGTAGAAAGAATGATAAAAGAAATTGAAAAAGATTTTGGAAGATTAGATGTTTTAGTGAACAATGCAGGAATTATTAAAGATAGGACTTTAGCAAAAATGACTCCAGAAGAATGGAAAGCAGTGATCGATGTTAATTTAACCGGAGTTTTCAATTGTACAAAGGCAGCCTTGCCTTTAGTTATTGCCAATCAAGGAAACATAATTTCAATTTCTTCGATCGTTGGGGAGAGAGGAAATTTTGGACAAACAAATTATGCAGCAGCAAAAGCAGGGATTATTGGATTTACAAAGAGTTTGGCAAAAGAACTTGGAAAATTTGGAGTAAGGGTAAATGCAATAGCCCCTGGATTTATTGAGACGAAAATGGTAGAATCTGTACCAGAAAACATTAAGGTCTTAGTAAGACAGTTAACTGCCTTGGGAAGATTTGGCAAACCAGAAGAGGTAGCAAACTTGGTTTATTTTTTGGCATCGGAAGAAGCTTCCTTTATTACTGGAACAGTCATTAATATTGATGGGGGGTTATCCATCTAGTAAACCTATGAAAAAATCTCTAGGCGACCTCTTTCTTCGAGAAAAAACTTTAAAAGAGCGAGGAGAAAAAGTTTTAGGCTTTACCCTTACTTCGCCAGCCTTTCCTCCACCACCGATAAGGGAAAAAATTTTAAATTTTTATAAATTCTCTTTTTCTTATTCTCCAGCTGGTGGTGACCTTGGGCTAAGGGAGGTTTTAGCCAACTTCTATTCAAAGAAATGGCAGGTTGATTTAAAAAAAGAGAACGTTTTTGTGGGCAATGGAGGAAAAGAAGTCCTTTTTATCTTGCTTCAGGTTCTTTTAAAAAAGAAAGGGGAAGTTATTTTATTTTCTCCCTATTGGCCATCTTATGTCGGAATGGTAAAAATGGCTGGCGGAAAATTAAAAATTCTAAAAACTTCAGAAAAACACGGATTTTATCCTGACCTCAAAGAATTGAAAAAAAAGATTTCCTCAAAAACAAGAGCACTAATTTTAAATTCGCCTTGTAATCCAACTGGAAGAATCCTTCGCCAAAAGGAAGTTGAGTATTTAGCTGATCTTTCTCAAAAGAGAAATTTCATTTTAATCTCTGATGAGGTTTATGAAATTTACGATTTTGAAAATCTTTATTGCTCTTTCTTAAAATTTTTTCACAAGAATATTTTTTGCGTTTTTTCCGCGTCTAAAATTTTTTCCCTCTGCGGTTGGAGATTGGGTTGGGGATTTGGAGATGAAAAACTTATTGAGGAAATGAAAAGCTACCAGAACGACCTTTCTACTTCTCCTCATACCCTTTCTCAGATTTTAATGAGAGAAATTTTTAGGGAAGAGAAAAAAGTTTTGAGATATTTTTCAAAAAATAAAAAATTAGCCCAAGAAAGAAGAGATTTTGTAATTAATTTTTTAAAAGAAAGAAAGATTGATTTTATTTTTCCTGAAGGAGGAATTGCCATTTTTATTAAAATCCCTTCCAAATTTAAAAATGCCTTTTCTTTCTCCGAAACGCTTTTAGAAAAAGAAAAAGTGTCGGTTGCTCCGGGGGAGATTTTTGGTCACAAAAAGTACTTTCGGATGAATTTAGCTTTACCTTTTGAAGATTTAAAAGAAGGATTAAAGAGGATTGCTAGGTACTACTCCTGAATAGGAGTAATAGATGGTAACTCTTCAACCTAAAAATATTTCAAAATATCTTAAAAGGCTAAGACTTCAAATCGATCAGAGGATCAGTAGATATTTGCCAAGAAGAATTAACAAAGAATGGGCGAAGGAATTTTTTGGAAAAGGAGATTATTCATTGAGAGCAATTCAAAAGGCAGTTTTGGATCCGATTTGGAACTTTTTGGACAGAGGAGGAAAGAGATGGAGACCTGCATTGTTTTTGTTGATTTTGGAAGCATTAGGTAAAGATCCAAAGAAATTCTTTGATTTTGCTACAATTCCTGAAATTTTGCATGAGGGAACATTGGTAATCGATGATATTCAAGACCAAGGAGAATTAAGAAGAGGGAAACCTTGTTTGCATAAAATTTTTGGAGTAGATATTGCCTTAAATGCTGGAAATTTTTTGTATTTTTTTCCAATTTACATTTTTAAAAAGAATAAAAAGAAACTTGAAAAAGAAGTTTATTTGAGAGCGTTGGAAACTTATCTTGAAGAAATGAAAAATTTGCACCTTGGTCAAGGAACTGATATTTTTTGGCACAAAGGAAAACAAAAGGAAATTTCAGAAAAAGAATACTTTCAAATGTGCGCTTTCAAAACAGGATGCATGGCAAGATTGGCAGCAAAATTAGCAGGAATTCTTGCTAAAAAAGATCAGAAAATTGTAGAAGAAATTGGAAATTTTGCTCAAAACATTGGAATTGCTTTCCAAATTCAAGATGATATTTTGGACATAGAATTAACAGGAAAAGAGAGAGAAAAATTTGGAAAATCTTTTGGAAACGACATTAAAGAAGGAAAAAGAAGTTTGATGGTAATTTATGCTTTGAAAAAAGCGAGTAAAAAAGATAGGGAAAGGTTAATTAGAATTTTGGATAAAAAGGGAAAAACTAAAAAGGAAATTTTGGAAGCAATTTCCATTCTCAAAAAGTGTGGTTCAATAGAATATGCGAAAGAGAAAGCAAGGGAGATTGTGAGAGAAAGTTGGGAAAAGGTTGATAAAATTTTTCTTAAAGGAAAACCAAAGGAAAGGTTGAAGGAATTGATTGAATTTTTAATTGAAAGAAAATTATGATTTTGAACAAAGAAGAAATCAAAAAAATCATTCCCTACCAAGAGCCGTTTTTGTTTGTCGATGGAGTTGAAGAAATAAAAGAAAACGAAATTTTTGGCTTTTATCAAACTTCAAGAGAAGATTATTACTTTAAAGGACATTTTGTTGATTTCAAAATTATGCCTGGGGTTTTAATCGTTGAAGCAATGGCACAATTATCTACAATTTTGTTGAGAAAAAAAATCGGTGAAAATCATAAAGATTATCATTTTTTGGCTTACGATGTAAAGTCATGTCAGTTCTTCAAACCAATTTTTCCAGGAGATAGAATCGATATGGAGGCAGAGATTTTGGCAATTTATCCAATTCCTGATTCTGATATGAAAATTGCTAGAATAAAATCTCAAGCCTTTGTTAAAAATGACTTAAAAGTCGAGGCGAGGTTTTCAGTTGTTATTATTAAAAAGGAGGATTTCGCTAAAAAATATGGAATTTGAAAAAAACAGAGTTTGTCAACTTTTAGGAATTAAATATCCAATAATTCAAGGGGGAATGGCAGGGATTTCTGAGTCGAATTTGGTTTCTGCTGTATCTAATGCTGGAGGTTTGGGAGTGATTGGCTCTGGATTGATGCCCCCTTCTTGGTTAGAAAGAGAGATTAAGTTGACAAGAGAGAAAACAAAGAACCCCTTTGGAGTGAATTTGTTCATGCAAAACCCAAAAGTTGAAGATTTGGTTAGAGTTTTAATTAAAGAGAAACCTCCAGTTGTTTTTACAGGAGGCGGAAATCCATTACCAGTTTTTCCTTACTTGAAAATGGTGGGAATAAAAATAATTCCAGTGGTTCCTTCCCCAAGATTAGCAAAGAAAATGGAAGAAAACGGAGCAGACGCTGTCGTCGTTTCTGGATGGGAGGCAGGAGGACATGTCGGAAAGAATACTTTGTTTTCTCTTTTGATTGAAACTAAAAAAATTGTAAAAATTCCAGTAATTGCTGCAGGAGGAATTTACGATGGAAAAACCGCAAGGGCAGCATTTTTGTTAGGGGCAGAAGGAATTCAAATGGGAACTAGATTTTTAGCCTCAAAAGAGTGTATTGCATCCGAAGCTTACAAGAAAAAAATTGTTGAAGCGACAATGGATGATGTTGAAGTTGTTTTGTGGAATACAGGTCATCCAATAAGAGTAATAAAGAATAATTGGTCAGAAAAGGTTAAAAAAATTGAAGACAAAATTTTTCCAGAAGAAATCAAAGCAGAGAAAATTGCAGGATCTCTTGGAGGCCAAAAAGTTGATGATATTCCTCTTTTGGCAGGACTTTCTGTAGCTGGTATTTTTGAAATAAAAACTTGCAAAGAAATTATTGAAGAAATTGTTAAAGAGCTTTCTGAATTATGAACAAATTATTAAGTTGGTTTTGCTACATTTTCTTAAAACCAATTGTTAAATTAATCTGGATAAAAGAAATTAGAGGGCTTGAGAACATCCCAAAGTCAAATTTCATCTTAGCAGCAAATCATCAAAGCCATTGGGACCAAGTAATTACTGGATATTTGTGCGTTCCGAGAAGCTTTACTTATCTAGGACAGATTGATAAATACTCAGGATTTGGCGCTTTTTTAAGAGATTTTCTTTATTTTATTGCGGGAGTAATTCCAGTTCATAGGTATGACGAAGAATCGAAAAAGAGAGCGATTAAAAAATGTATAGAAAGGTTAAAAAAAGGAGAAATTTTGATTATGTATCCTGAAGGGACGAGGTCAAAAGATGGGAAGATCCACGAAGGAAAACCAGGGATCGCAAAAATTTATCTTGAAACTGGAATTCCGATTTTACCAGTGGCAATCAAAGGAAACTTTGAAATAATGCCAGTTGGAAAACCTTTTCCAAAATTTAAAAAAATTGTCAAAATCAATGTCGGAAAACCTTTAGAATTTAAAAAAGAACTTGAAATTGGAAGGAATTTAAACTGTCAGTCTCCAGAATATAAAGAAATTTGCCAAAAAATTATCCAAAAGGTAATGGGAGAAATAAAAAATCTTTTCGACCAATTGTGATTAAAAAAATTTTAATTGCCAACAGAGGAGAAGTTGCTTTAAGGATTATTAGAACTTGTAAAGAAATGGGAATTAAAACAGTAGCTCTTTGTCCTGAAAAAGGACAAGAATCAAATTTCATCGAAACATCTTTAGCAGATGAATTTTATTATCTAGAAAGAGAAGGGGCAAAAGGATACTTGGATATTAAAAGAATTTTAGAAATTGCAAAAAAAGCAAATGTTGATGCCATCCATCCAGGTTATGGTTTTTTGGCAGAAAATTGGCTTTTTGCAAAGCTTTGCGAAAAAAACAAAATAAAATTTATAGGACCTCATTATTCAATCTTAAAAAAATTGGAAGACAAAGTTGAAACAAAAAAACTGGCAAGGAAAATTGGAATTCCAATTTTGCCAATGAGCGAAGAATCGATAAATTCACTTAAAGATCTCAAAAAATGGATTTTCAAAATCAGGCCCCCTTTTGTTTTAAAAGCTAGAAAAGGGGGAGGGGGAATTGGAATCAGGGCGATCAACGGAGAAATATCTGTCGGAGAAATTTTCACGATTGCTTTGGGAATTAGAAGACAAATGTCAATGGCATTTTCAGATACTGAATTTTTCCTTGAAAAATATTTACCAGATACAAGACACATTGAATTTCAAGTTCTAGCGGACGGAGAAAACTTTTTACACTTGGGAGAAAGAGAATGTACAATTCAAAGAAGATTTCAAAAAATTTTAGAAGAATCCCCATCTCCGTTTTTAGATGAAGACACAAGAAAAAAAATAGGAGAATGTGCGGTGAGGTTGGCCAGGTTTTTAAAATACAGTACAGTAGGAACAGTTGAATTCCTAGTTGATAAGGACAAAAACTTTTACTTGATGGAAGTGAACCCTAGATTGCAGGTTGAACATCCGGTGACTGAAGCTAGGACGAAAATCGATCTGGTTGAAATGCAGATTAGAATTTCTCAAGGTGAAAAAATAAAATTTTCCCAAGATGATGTTTTTTTTGAGGGATGGGCAATCGAAGCAAGAGTTTGTGCTGAAGATCCTTATCAGAATTTTAAGCCTGTGACTGGAAAAATTGAGAAGTATTTACCCCCCGGAGGACAAGGAATTTTTGTTCATACCTTTTTACATGAAGGTCAAGAGATTTTGCCTTATTTCGATTCTCTTTTGATGAAATTAATTGCCTTTGGGAAAGACAGAAGAGAGGCGATTTTGAGATTAAAAAGAGCAATTGGAGAAACGATTATTGAAGGAGTGAAAACCAATATTCCGTTTTTAAAAGTCTTGTTAGAAGAAAAAGACTTTTTAGCCGGAGATTTTGACACCGAATTTATTGAAAAAAAGAAGTTATTAGAAAAACTTAAAAAAATTCCTATACCAAAATCTATTCTGCCAGAAAAAGAAAAAATCACGGAAAAAGAAATTGCAGAGATTGTTTTTAAGATTTATCAAGCCTTAAAAGAAAACAAACCAGAGAAAGAGGAAATTTCAAAATGGCAGCTTTTAGAAAGGCTAAAGATGTTTGAATAAAAATGAAGTTTTCAATAAAAATCGGAGATAAAGAATATCCGATTGAAATTTTAGAAAAGAATGGCGAGGTGAAAATAAAAGTTGGAGAAAAAGAGTTTATTTTTGAAGAAAATAAGGAAGTTTTTTTGGCAAGGACTAAGTTGGAAAAAAAGGAGTTTAAGGAGAGAAAAATTTTAGCCCCAATTGGTGGAGTAATTAATGAAGTTTTTGTAAAAGAGGGAGATTTTATAAAAGAAGGACAGAAACTTTTTTTGCTCTCTGCGATGAAAATGGAAAATGAAATTTTATCAGATTTCGATGGAAAAATTAAAAAGATTTTTGTGAAAAAAGGCGAGGTAGTTAAAAAAGATCAGTTGCTTTTACTTGGAGAATGAGAATTTTGAAATTTAAAAAATTGGACTCTACTCAAAAAAAAGCAAAAGAAATTGTTCAAAAGATGAAACCTTGGACGATTATTCTTGCCGAAGAACAAATTTCTGGTTATGGCAGGAAAGGAAATTTTTGGTATTCCCCGAGAGGTGGGCTTTATTTTTCAGTAATCTTACCAAAAGCAAAAATTGAAGATCTCCAAATTATGACGATTTTAAGCGCTTTTTGCGTGGCAAAAATTTTAAAAGAAGATTTTCAATTAGAACCTTTCATAAAATTGCCAAATGATATTTACGTTAGAGGGAAAAAAATCTGCGGAATTTTGACTGAAAATCTAATTTTCGGAAAAGAAATTAGAGCTTCGATTATTGGTATAGGTTTGAACACAAACATCGAAAAATTTCCAGAAAATCTTAAGGAAAAATCAACTTCTCTCAAGATTGAATTGAAAAGTGAGATAAATAACAATAAAGTTTTAGAAAGAATCGTAAAAGAAATGAAAAACATTTTTGAGAAAATAGCCTAACTTCCTTGACATTATTTTTTTATTTCATAAAATGAATTTCTATGGAAGTGCCAGAGATTTTACTTTTTCCAGAAAAAATTTTTGAAATTTTAAACTTTCCAGTAACTAGTACTTACATTTTAACCTTGGTATTAGGGGTTTTTCTCTTTTTCATTTTTTATTTTGGGTTGAAGAAAAAAATTATTCCCAATTACCTGCAGGCTTTTTTGGAATGGGCCTTGGAGAGTTTATTTCGTTATATAAACGGAATGACAGGAGATAGAAAGAAAACTTTAGAGATATTTCCCTTAGCTGCTACCTTGTTCATTTTTATTTTTTTGGTTAATATCGTTGAAATTTTCCCTGGGCTGGGAGTTTTTCACTTTCTTCGTTCACCCAGTTCTGATTTAAATTTCACGCTTGCTTTGGCATCTGTTTCAATGGCCTATATTCACCTTTCCGCAATTAAGAAATTAGGGTTTTCCCCTCATCTTAAAAAATTTTTTAATTTCAAAAATCCGTTTTTATTTTTCGTCGGAATCTTAGAAGGAATTAGTGAAATCACTAGACTTTTTTCTTTAGGAGTCCGACTTTTTGGGAACTTATTTGCGGGAGAAATTCTTTTGATAATTGTTTCTTATCTTTTTTCCTTTCTTTTGCCTCTACCTTTTTTAGCACTAGAAATTTTTGTGTGTTTTATTCAAGCTTTAATTTTTTCATCATTAGTAGTAATATTTTATGGTTTCCACACAGAAAAATCAGAGGAATAATAAAGGAAAAATAATATATGCATTGAGCATAGGAACGCAACTTGGTTTTTTAATAGTCCTTCCTTTAATTGGATTTTCGATGTTAGGGTTATTTTTAGACAAGAAACTAAACACCTTTCCAATTTTCCTAATTTTAGGTATAATAGTAAGTATAATGGTTACTTTTTTTGAAGCGTATTATTTACTTTTGCCATTTTTAGAAAAAAAGGTCAGAAAAAAATAATTTTATCTCTTATGGAAGAAATAGTGTTAAAAGAATTAGCAAGCGCTTTAGCAATCGGCCTTGGAGCCATAGGTCCTGGTATTGGAATTGGTTTAATCGGAGCTAAGGCAGTTGAGGCACTTGGAAGAAATCCAGAAGCTGCTCCCAAAATTCAAACCGGAATGATTTTAGGAATTGCTTTTACTGAAGCGATTGCAATTTACGCCTTAGTAATGTCGATTTTGATTAAATTTATTTAATTTAGCTCAAGGTATGGAAGGACTTGAAAGCCTAGGAATAAACTGGAAGGTCTTATTAGGTCAGATTGCTAACTTTTTAATACTTCTTTTTCTATTGCAAAAATATGTTTTCCCAAAGTTCTTCCAAGTTTTAAAAGAAAGAAAGGAAAAAATTGAAGAAATAATAAGAAAAGAGGAAGAATTGGATAAAAAAAGTGAAATGCTGGAGGCAGAAGCGGAGGAAATTATTAATAAAACCAAAGAGAAAGCAGAAGCGATTTTAAAAGAAGCTCAAGAAAAAGCAAAGGAAAAAGAGGCGGAGATTTTAGGAAACGCGGAAAAGGAAAAAGAAAAAATCATTCAAGAAGCAAAAATGTTAGGAGAGATGGAAATTCAAAAATTAAGAAATGAATTTTTAAAAAAGAATTTGAGGTTAGTTATACTTTTGGTTGAGAAAATGTTGGCAAAAAAAATTGACCCTAAAGAAGATGAAAGATTGGTTTTGGAATTGTTGAAAAAAATTGAAAATCATGAAAAATGAGGTTCAAAGATTGGCGGAATTGTTGATTAGGAATTTAGAGAAAGTAGAAGATGAAAAGAAAAAAGAAGAAATGATTAGGGTATTTGTTCAAATTTTGAAGGAAAAAAACAAAATACATCTTTTACCGAGAATATTAGAAGAGGTAAAAAGAAGAGAAAAAGAAACTGAAACTGTATTGGTCCTAGCAAGAAAATTTGACGAAGAAACTCTTCGGGAGATAAAGGAAAGGGTGAAAAAAATTTTGGGGAAGGAAGTTAAACTAAAAATCGATGAAGAACTTCTTGGAGGATTTTTAATCAAAAATGGTTCATTATTAATCGATGCATCAATTAAAAATTTTTTAAATAAAATCGAAAAAATTCTATGGAAATTTACGAAATTTTAAAAAAAGAAATAGAAAAAATAGAGTTAAAGGCAGAAGAAAAAGAAGTTGGTGAGGTTTTGGAGGTAAAAGACGGAGTTGTAAAAATTTCTGGGCTAAAAGCAGTTGAGAATTTTGAAATTGTAAAGTTTGAAAGAGCGGATGTTGAAGGGGTGGTTCTGAATTTGGAAAAGGAAACAGCGGGTGCAATAGTCTTGGGAGATTTTTCAAAAATTAAAGAAGGAGACATTGTGAAAAGAGAAAAAAGAATTCTCTCTGTCCCAGTAGGGGAAGAAATGATAGGAAGAGTGATTGATCCTCTTGGAAATCCTTTAGACGAAAAAGGGGAGATTAAAACAAGTGTGTTTTTCCCGGTGGAGAAAATAGGACCTAGTGTTGTAGAAAGAGAGCCTGTTAATACTCCTCTTCATACAGGTATCAAGTTGATTGATGCTTTGATTCCAATTGGTAGAGGACAAAGAGAGCTTTTTCTAGGGGATAGAACTACTGATAAATCTTATTGGGCATTGACCACAATTTTAAACCAAAAAAGAGAGCCAAATAGACCAATTTGTATTTATGTGGCTATTGGGAAAAAAGAAGCAGAAGTAGCTAGGATTCATGAAATATTGCAAAGAGAAGGTGCGATGGATTATACAATCATCGTTTCCGCTTCTGCTTCAATGCCGATTTCTTTTTGGTACTTAGCTCCTTATTCAGGTTGTGCTCAAGGAGAATATTTTATGGAAAAAGGTAAAGATGCATTAGTTATTTATGATGATCTTACTAATCATGCATACGCTTGGAGACAAATTGCTTTGATTTTAAGAAGACCACCTGGAAGAGAAGCCTATCCAGGAGATATTTTTTATCTACATTCAAGATTGTTAGAAAGAGCAGCAAAATTGAACAAAGAAAAGGGGGGAGGCTCCCTTACTGCTATTCCTTTAATTGAGACTCAAGAAGGAGATATTAGCGCTTTTATTCCGACGAACGTTATTTCAATTTGCGATGGTCAAATATTCTTTAATTATTCGCTTTATCTTAAAGGACAAAAGCCAGAAATTGACATTGGTCTTTCTGTTTCAAGAGTTGGTTCTTCTGCTCAAACAAAAGCAATGAAAAAGGTGGCAGGAAAATTAAAACTTGAGTTGGCTCAATTTGCTGAACTGGAAAGATTTTTGGAGTTTATTGAAGAAGTAGACCCAGAGACTAGAAAAAAATTAGAAAGAGGAAGGAGAATAAAAGAAATTTTAAAACAAGAAAGATTGAAACCACTTAGTTTCGAAAAAATAGTGGTAGCAATCTATTCAGCAGTTGAAGGATTTTTAGACAATATTCCGCTTGAGATGGTAAGAAGTTTTGAGGAGAAATTGTATCAGAAAATTGAGAAAGAGAAACCTGAAATTTTAAAGAAGATTTCTGAAACAAAAGATTTAGATGAGCAAACTCTAAAAGATTTAAGAGAAATTATTTCTCAACTTGTAAAAGAATATGAAAGCAAGAGAAGTTAAACGCAAAATATACGCAATTAAAAATTTTAACGATATTGTTTACGCTCTTCAGCTGATTTCAGTAATAAAAATGAAAAGAGCTCAAAGAATGGTTTTTGATACTAAGCCTTTCATCAAAGTGGTTCTTGAAATTATTGAAGAACTAATTAATCATCAAGATAAAATAAAAGAATCGATTTATTTTAAAAAAGAAGAAGGAAAAACTTTAGCGGTAGTTATTTCTTCTGATAGGGGTTTTTGTGGAGCATTTAACAGAAACATTCTTAACTTTGCTCAAAAAGAAATTGAAAAAATAGGAGGAGCGGAAATTTTTGCTATCGGTAAAAAAGCGATAAAGTTTTTCGAAAAGAAAAATTACAAAATTTTTGATCAAATTACTGGGATTGGAGATTTTGGAGAAGTTGAAGAAACAAAACCGATGGCAGATAAACTATTGCGTTGTTTTAACGAAGGGAAATACCAAAGAGTTATAATTTTTTACACTCATTTCATCTCACCTTTTCTCCAAATGCCGGCAAAAATTCAAATCCTTCCGTTAGAATACAAATTAATCGAGCAACTTTCGAAAGAACACAAAATAGAAAAAAAAGAAAGATACTTTGTCTTATTAGAACCTTCAGCAAACGAGGTTTTTGATAATTTAGTTCCTCAGCTAATAAGATACTTAGTCCATTATTCTGTTTTGCAAGCTAATGCTTCTGAACATTCAGCCAGATTTTTGGCAATGAGGAGAGCATCTGAAAATACTAAAGAACTAATTAAAAGGTTGACTTTAAAATATAATAAATTCAGGCAAAGCGAAATTACTAACGAAGTCTGCGAAATTTCTTCAGCAAAAGAAGTTATCGAATAACATGGCAAAAATCATTCAAATTATAGGACCAGTTGTCGATGTCCAATTTGACGAAAAAGAAAAAACTCCCCCTCTACTAAATGCGTTGAGGGTGAAAAGGAATAATTTAATTTTAGAGGTAGAACAACATATCGGGGATAAAATTGTGAGATGTTTGGCGATGGGACCAACTGAAGGATTAAAAAGAGATGATGAAGTTGAAGACACTGGAAGTCCGATTAAAACACCAGTTGGGAAGGAGGTTTTGGGAAGAGTTCTGAACGTTCTAGGAGAACCAATCGATAAAAAAGGAAAAATTGAAGCGAAAGAATATTGGCCAATTTTTAGGCCAGCCCCTCAATTTAAAGAACAAAAAACCAAAATTGAAATTCTCGAAACTGGAATAAAAGCAATTGATCTTTTAACTCCTATTCCCAAAGGTGGAAAAGCTGGGCTTTTTGGAGGCGCGGGAGTTGGCAAGACAGTTTTGATTCAAGAGTTAATCAGAAATGTTGCGGTAGTTCATAAAGGGTATTCAGTGTTTGTTGGAATCGGCGAAAGATCAAGAGAAGGGAATGACATTTTACTTGAGATGGAGAAATCTGGGGTATTAAAAAACTGCTGTCTCATTTTTGGGCAGATGAACGAACCACCAGGAGTAAGATATCGAGTTGGTTTTACTGGTTTAACAGTAGCTGAATATTTTAGAGATGTTGAAAAAAAAGATGTTTTGATTTTCATGGATAACATTTTTAGATATATTCTCGCTGGATGCGAAGTTTCAGTCTTGCTTGGAAGGATTCCTTCTCAGACTGGTTATCAGCCAACTCTTGCGAGCGATATTGCTCAAATTGAAGAAAGGATCACTTCAACTCTTTCAGGGTCGATTACTTCTCTTCAGGCGGTTTATGTGCCAGCAGATGACCTGACTGATCCAGGCGTAATTTCGGTTTTCTCTCACTTAGATGCTTCAATTGTTTTATCAAGAGAAATTGCGGATTTAGGAATTTATCCAGCAATTGATCCTTTAGCTAGCTATTCAAAGATTTTAGACCCTACTGTTGTTGGCAAAGAGCATTATTTTGTGGCAAATGAAGTAAGAAGAATCTTGAAGAGATATCAAGAATTAAAAGATATTATTTCGATTTTAGGATTAGAAGAATTATCAGAAGAGGATAAAATTTTGGTTTATCGAGCAAGAAAAATTCAAAAATTCTTGTCCCAACCTTTCCACGTTGCGGAAATTTTTACCGGAAGAAAAGGCAAATACGTTCCTCTCAAGGAGACAATTTCTGCTTTTAAAAGGATCATTTCCGGAGAGTTAGATGATAAAAGGGAAGAGGATTTCTATATGAAAGGAGGAATTGATGAAGTTTAATTTTATGCTCGTTAAGGTTATCTCTCTAGATAAAATAATTTTTGAAGGAGAAATCGAAAGTATAGTTGTCCCAGGGAAAGGAGGTCAACTTACTATTTTGCCACATCATATTCCTCTCATTTGTCCTCTAGGCAAGGGAAAAATCAAAATCGTGAGAAAGAGAAAAGAAAAAGAGGTTGAAATAGAAGAAGGAGAATTTTTGGAAATAGAAGAAGGAATTTTAAAGGTTGACAAAGAAGGAGTAAAAATTTTGATAACTCCTCATGGCGCTTGAAAAAGAAATTGAAAAATTAAACAAAAAATTAAAAGATTTGGAAAAGCCAGAATTTATTGAAAAACAACACCAAAAAGGAAAACTGACTGCTAGAGAAAGGATAAGTTTGCTTTTGGATCCTGGAAGTTTTGTTGAATTGGATCCTTTTGTAGAAAGCAGATCTGAGTATTTGAAATTGAAATACAAAGAAGAGAAATTTCCTGGTGATGCAGTAATTACTGGTTTTGGAAAAATAAACGGTCGACAAGTTTTTGTTTTTTCTCAAGATTTTTCAAAAATTGGTGGAACTTTAGGGGAAATGCACGGTGAAAAGATTGCAAAAGTTTATCAATTTGCAAGAAAAAATGGATGTCCGATTATTGGAATTTATGATTCTGGAGGGGCAAGAATTCAAGAAGGAATTTTTTCTTTACAAGCTTATGCAAAAATTTTTAGAGAACAAGTTTTATCTTCTGGAGTCATTCCCCAAATTGCGCTAATGCTTGGACCTTCTGCAGGAGGAGCCTGCTATGCTCCAGGGCTTTCAGATTTCATTTTTATGGTCGAAGGAATATCTTTCATGTTCATTACAGGGCCAGATGTTATCAAAAAGGTCTTGGGAGAAGAAATCTCTTTTGAGGATTTGGGAGGAGCAAAAGTTCATTTTCAAAAATCAGGATGCGCCCATTTTATTTTTAAAGCGGAAGAAGCATGTTTTTCAGGAGTGAAAAAATTATTATCTTATTTGCCACAGAATAATTTAGAAAATCCACCAACGAAAATTGGGATGCTAGCTGAAATTTTTGAAAAAGAAGAAAGCTTGAGACTTTTGGAAATTTTGCCAAAAGAAGAGGAAAAAGGATACGATATGAGAGAAGTGATAAAAGAAATCTTTGATCGAGGAAGTTTTTTTGAAGTTCAAGAAGGCTTTGCTCAAAATGCAATAGTTGGTTTTGCAAGGTTAGCAGGATATGTAGTTGGGGTAGTGGCAAATCAGCCAAAAATTTTAGCTGGAGTTTTGGACATTGATTCTTCAGATAAAATTTCAAGGTTTGTTAGATTTTGCGATTGCTTTAACATTCCAATAATTAATTTGGTCGATACTCCGGGTTATTTACCAGGGAAAGAGCAAGAATCAGGAGGAATCATCAGACATGGAGCAAAAGTCTTGTATGCTTTTGCAGAAGCTACTGTTCCAAAGATTTCAGTAATTTTGAGGAAGGCATTTGGTGGAGCTTACATTGCCTTAGCATCAAGAAATTTAGGCTACGATTATGTTATAGCTTGGCCCACTGCCCAAATTTCTGTGATGGGGCCAGAGCAAGCAGTAAAGGTTCTCTATAAAAAGGAAATTGCTCAGGCTAAAAACCCAGATGAATTTGAAAAAGAAAAGATCAAAGAATTCAAGGAAATCTACCTTGATGTTTTCAATGGTGCAAAAGAAGGACACGTTGATATGATAATCAATCCAAAAGATACTAGAAAGATTTTAATTAAATGTTTAGAATCAATCTTTCAAAAGAGGGGAGAGAAAGTTCCGAGAAAACACGGAAATATTCCTCTCTAAAAATTGGAATTGTCGGGATGGGAAGGACTGGTTCAATGTTCTTTCAAGAGTTGAAAGATTCTTTTGAAGTTCTTGGAATTTCAAAAAAGGAAGATATTGAGCTAATAAAAAAAGGGAAAATTTGGATCAAGAAAAATGGGAAAATCGAGGTTTTGAAAGGGAATTTTCTTTTAGATAAAGACTTTAATCATTCTTTTGACTTTTTGTTTTTCACAGTTAAAAATCCAGTAGGGCCTGCAATTTCTTTTTATTTTAGAAGAATAAAGGAGAAAAAATTGAAAATCCCAGCAATTTTTCTTTCTCAAAACGGAATTGAAGCAGGTGAAGAAGCAATCTCTATTTTAAAAGAAATTTTTGGAGAAAAGGCCAAAGAAATTCCAGTTTTTAGAATTTCACTTTTTAATCCAGTTGAGAAAGAAATTGAAAATGAAAAAATTTTGATTTCTTATTCTTTACCAATTAAAATGGCTATTTCTCAAATTTCAGGTCCAAGAGTTAATGTTTCTGAGATTTTTGACAAAAATTTTAAAGTTTTCTTTATGGATTCAAAAAACGCAAAAAATATGGAATATTCGAAGCTTTTTTTGAACTTAATTGGAATGCCCTCTGCAACTTATGGTTTCTCAATTAAAGAAGGTTTTTTAAAAAAAGAAATTTTTAAAGAAGAAATTTTAGCCTTGAGAGAATACAAAAAAGTCGTTAAACTTTCTGGAGGAAAATTTTTGAACTTCCCAGGTTATCCCGTGGAAATTCTTTCTTTTTTGATTTCTCTTCCGATTTTTCTTTTGGTATTCCTGAGAAATATCTTGGTAGAAAAAATAGAAAAAGGAAGGGCAGGAAAAAAGAAGGATTTAGACGAAATAGATTATTACAATGGAGCGGTTTTGAAAATGGCAAACAAATTAAAGGTTGAGGTTCCAATAAATTCAAAAATTTTAGAGAGAGTAAAAAAATGAAAGAATTTTTGGTTTTAATTTTTTCTTATCTTTTGGGCGCAATACCCTTTGGTTTTATATTCACAAAAATTTTTGCAAAAAAGAACATTTTAGAAATTGGTTGGAGAAAGACTTCAGGATCTAATGTTTTCAAGAATGTTGGAGCTCTACCTGGAGCTTTAACCGGAATTTGTGATGTTTTGAAGGGAGCTTTAGCAGTTTATTTGGCAAGGAAATTAGGATTTCCTCTTGAAATTCAATCTTTGTGTGCTCTTTTTTCTGTTTTAGGTCACAACTGGTCAATATTTTTGAAATTTGCTGGGGGAAGGGGAATTGGAACTTTCATGGGTTGCCTTTTAATTTTAGCTCCAAAAATTCTTTTTTACTCTTTAATTCCCTTTTTATTTTTTGCCCTGATTTTAGATACTTCACTCGCCACTATTTTATTTTTACTTTGCTCAATTTTTCTTTCTCTAAAAACCAAAGTTTTAATTTTTACTCTTCCAGTTTTCTTTTTCATTCTTTTGAAAAGATTGAGTCCAATAGGCGAACTTTCAATTAACAATAAAAATTTGATTTTGGCAAAGTTAATTTTTGATGATGAAAAATTTCATCCAATGAGGTTTCAAAAAATCGTTCAAAGATTGACGAAAAAATAAATTTTGGCAAGATAAAATTATGGAGCTAAAAGAAATAAAAGCTGCAATTTCCCAAATTTCAGAAGAGAGGGGTATTCCTTTTGAAAAAGTTTTAGAAACTTTTGAACAAGCTCTAGCCTCCGCTTATAAAAAAGAGTACGGGAAAAAAGGGCAATTAATTAGATCAAAGATTGATTTGGAAACTGGAGAAGTAAAATTTTGGCAGGAGAAAGTAGTAGTTGATGAAAAAGAGGTTAAAGAGGGAAAAATTAAATTCAATCCCGAGAGACAAATTCTCTTTGAAGAAGCAAAAAAGATAAAGCCCGATATAAAGGTAGGAGAGGAATTGATAATTCCCTTAGAGGTCAAAAAAGATTACGGAAGAATTGCTGCTCAAACAGCAAAACAGGTAATTTTGCAAAAATTAAAGGAAACTGAAAGGGAGTTGGTTTTCCAAGAATATAAATCAAAAGAGGGGCAAATTGTTTCTGGAGTTGTTCAAAGAGTAGAACCAAAGGCTGTTTATTTAAACATTGGGAAGACTCTAGGAATTTTGCCAAAGGAAGAACAGGTTCAGGGAGAATTTTACAGACCTGGACAAAGATTGAGGGTTTACATTGTAAAGGTTGAACAAACCCCAAGAGGACCATCAGTAATTTTGTCAAGGTCCCATCCAAAATTGGTTACCAGACTTTTTGAATTAGAAGTTCCAGAAATTCAGTCAGGTCAAGTTGAAATAAAATCGATTGCCAGAGAAGCAGGATCGAGAACAAAAATTGCAGTAGTTTCAAAAGTAAAAGAAATTGATGCAATAGGAGCAATGGTAGGCCATAGAGGGACAAGGGTTGGAGCGGTTATTAATGAATTAGGAGGAGAAAAAATTGATATTGTTTTGTATTCAGAAAAACCAGAAGAATACATTGCCAATGCTCTATCTCCAGCAAAAGTTTTAGAGGTTAGAATTTTGCCAAAAAATAAAGCCTTAGCAATCGTTCCAGACGATCAATTGTCTTTGGCAATTGGGAAAGATGGCCAAAACGTAAGGTTAGCTGCAAAATTGACAAACTGGAAAATTGATGTTAAATCAAAAAGCGAAGTTGAAAAGGAAGAAAAAACTTCTTAAAATAAAATTATGGCAACATTAATTCCAATGGTCATTGAAAAAACCCCCTATGGGGAAAGGGCCTATGATATTTATTCGAGATTGTTAAAAGAGAGGATTGTTTTTTTAGGAGGTCCGATTACCGATCAAGTGGCAAATTCAATAATTGCTCAGCTTTTGTATTTGGCATCAAAAGATCCAGAAAAGGAAATCCAATTTTATATTAATTCTCCTGGTGGAGTAGTTACTGCGGGTTTGGCAATTTATGACACAATGCAATACATTAAATGTCCAATTTCAACTGTTTGTGTTGGGATGGCAGCTTCAATGGCAGCAACTCTTTTGACGGCTGGAACAAAAGGAAAAAGATATGCCTTGCCAAACGCAGAAATTCTACTCCATCAAGTAATGGGTGGGGTAAGCGGTGAAGCAATTGAAATTGAAATTACTGCAAAGCAAATAATGAAGATAAAAGACAAAATAAACAGGATTTTAGCAAAGCATACTGGACAACCCCTTGAAAAGATTGAAAAAGACACTGATAGAGATTTTTACTTGACTGCTGAAGAAGCAAAAGCTTATGGATTGATAGATGAAGTAATTCAGCCAAAAAAATAATATGCAAAAAAAATATCTAAAAATCTATGGCAGAAATTTATTACCTAATTTTGACAATTTTTTCTTTATCTTTAGGGGCAGTTTTAGGTTACTTTGCTAGGCAGACAATAGTAAAAAGAGAAGAAAAAGAACTCAAAGAAAAACTCCAAAAGGTAAAAGAGGAGGCAGATTTGATTTTGAGAGAGGCAGAAAGAAAGAGAAAGAAAAAAGAAAAAGAAATTTTTGAAAAAGAAGAAGTTTTGGCAAAAAGGGAAACTTTTTTAAAGAGAAAAATTTCTGAAATTGAAAAGAGAGAACTGGAATTAAAAGAAGAAGCAGAGAAAATAAATAAAGAAAAAGAGGAGATAGAAAATCTAAAAACCCAAATTAAAGAAAGACTGGAGAAAATTTCTGGGATAAAAAAAGAAGAGGCAAAGAAGGAAATTTTAAAGGAAATCGAAGAGGAAATTAAGAAAGAAGCCACAGAAAGAATTAAAAAATTGGAAAAAGAAGGAGAAGAAAGATTTCAAAAAAGGGCAAGGGAAATTTTAGCTAGCACTATTCAAAGATTAACCCTTCCAGTAGTTCAAGAAACAACCACCTCAACCGTTCTTTTACCGAATGAAGAAATAAAGGGAAAAATTATTGGGAAAGAAGGAAGAAATATTAGAACTTTGGAAAATTTGACAGGGGTTGAAATTATCGTTGATGAAACTCCAGAAACAGTAACTATCTCTTGTTTTGATCCTATCAGGAGGCAAATTGCAAAATTGGCTCTAGAGAAATTAATCAAAAATGGAAGAATTCAACCTGCAAAGATTGAGGAAAAAGTTGAGGAAGCAAAAAAAGAGATTAATCAGCAAATCAAAGAAGCTGGGGAAATGGCTGCAATGGAATTGGGGTTGGTTGGAATTGATCCAAGGCTTTTACAAATTTTAGGAAGGCTAAAATTCAGAACATCCTATGGTCAGAATGTTTTGTTACATTCTATCGAAGTTGCTCTTTTGGCTTCAGCTTTAGCAGAAGAAATTGGAGCTAATGCCTTAGTTTGTAAAAAGGCAGGACTTTTTCATGACATTGGAAAAGCAATGGATTTGCAGGTTGAAGGATCTCATGTAGATATTGGGATCAAAATTTTGGAAAAATTTGGAGTAGAAAAAGAAGTAATCGATGCGATGAAATCTCATCATGAAGAATATCCTTATGAGTCTGTCGAAGCAGTCTTAGTTCAGGTTGCAGATCAAATTTCAGGAGCAAGACCTGGAGCAAGAAAGGATACTTTGGAAAACTATTTAAAGAGAATTTCTGAATTAGAAAAAATCGCCCTTTCTTTTCCTGGAGTAGAAAAGGCTTGGGCGTTACAAGCAGGAAGAGAAATTAGGGTTTTTGTTAGACCAGAGGAAATTGATGATTTTGGAGCAAGAAAATTGGCAAGGGAAATTGCAAAAAGAATAGAGGAAGAATTGAATTATCCTGGAGAGATCAAAGTAACTTTAATTCGCGAAATGAAAGTGGTTGAGTACGCAAGGTAAAGCTAATTTTCTAGTTAGTTGTCTGGTTTTCTAGTTATCTGGTTTGCTGGTTTTCTAGGTAGCTGGGTAATTCTTTATTGCGGCCCAAGGTTTCATATTTTGAGCCGCATTTTTATTTTAAGAAAAATATATTTGGTGAGGTTATAAATTAGGGCAATCGTCGTATTTTGTAACGGGTTGGAGAAGGAGTTTAATGCAAAATTTTTACAATGGGCAAGTGCTGGCGCGATAGCACCAGGGAGCGGAGCCCCAGGGGAGAGGGTGTTTGAGCGGGAGAGGGGAATCGAACCCCCGTACACGGCTTGGAAGGCCGTTGCATTACCACTATGCTACTCCCGCTTCGGGGTGCTGGGAATTGAACCCAGTCCACATCCTCCCAAGGGATGCGTACTACCGTTATACTACACCCCGATAAAACCAGCAAACCAGAAAACCAGCCAGCCAAACGCCCAGCCAACCAGAAAACCAGCCAACTAATTTTACTTATCATTTTCTTTTTTTTCAGTCAATTGTATAATTGAATAATGAAGATTTTTGAACAACTAAACGTTCCAAAGCAATGCAAAAGATATGGACTTTCTCTTTGGCAATGCCCCTCTTTTTTATTTTTACTAATGGGAATAATTATTTGTCTAGTGTCAATAGTATCCTATCTTATTGGAACAAGATATATTGCAGAACCAAGGATTGTGGCATTAATAGTGTTAATAATCTCTATGATTTTATTAGCCCTTGCTACCATTATCACAAATTCTTTTGAAAGATTGGCCGAAGCAAACAGAATGAAATCAGAATTTATTAGTATCGTTTCTCACCAGTTAAGAGCCCCTCTCTCAAATTTAACTTGGGTTATTGAGCTTTTAATGTCAGGAAGAGTAGGGAAAATTGAAGAAGAACAGGTGGAATATCTTAAAATTTTAAAAGAAAACTCAGACAGAATGAAAGATTTAGTCAAAGATCTTTTAATTGTTTCAAGAATTGAAAGCGCGAGACTTTCCCTCAGGAAAGAGGAATTTTCGCTAGAAGAGTTAACCAAAGAAATAATTAAAGAATTTGAACACTTTGCAAAAGCCTCAAATTGCCAAATTGAGTTTTCAGCTGAAAAAAATTTACCGAAAATTTTTGGTGATAGATACCAAATAAGGCAAGTGATTGAGAATTTATTAGATAATGCGATCCGGTATACTAAAGGGCGGGGAAAAGTAAAAATTAGGATAAAAAAAGAAAAAAAATTTATCCACTTTGAAATTGAAGATAATGGAATTGGAATTCCAAAGGAAGATCAAAAATTTATCTTCCAGAAATTTTTCAGGGCTTCTAACGTTTTAAAATACAAAACTCAAGGAACTGGCCTTGGACTTTACATTGCAAAAGCAATAGTAGAAAGGTCGGGTGGCAAAATTGGCTTTAAAAGCCAAGAAGGAGCAGGATCTACCTTTTGGTTTAAACTCCCAATAAAATGAAAAAAATTTTATTCATAGAAGATGAATCTGCCTTACAAAAAACCTTCAGAGATATTTTAGAAAGGGAAGGCTATGAAATGATTTCAGCATTAGATGGAGAAAGTGGTTTAAGATTAGCAAAGACTCAAAAACCTGATTTAATTTTGTTAGATTTAATACTGCCCAAAAAAGATGGGTTTGATGTGTTAAAGGAATTGAAAGAAAATGAAGCTACAAAAGAGATTCCGGTGATAGTTTTAACAAACCTCGAAGAGATTGAATCTATAGAAAAAGCAATTGAGCTTGGAGCAACTACTTATTTAGTGAAAGCCCAATACACTTTAGAAGAAGTTATCCAAAAAGTAAAGAAAGCATTAGAAAAATAAAATGAAAGTAGAACCTCAGCAATTGAAAGCATTTATGATGGATGCGGGCCTAATTAGTGAAGAAAGGTTCGAAGAGTGTTTAAAAAAAGCTCAATCGAGGGGAATAAGGATCGAAGACATTTTGGTTTCAGAAGGAATAATCTCAGAGAACGATTTAAGAAAATTGGAGGCATATATTTTAGGAATTCCCTTTGTTGATTTAGAGAAAGAAACTATCGACCCTGAGGTTTTAAAAATTATTCCAGAGCCAGTTGCCAGAGCAAACAACATCGTTGCTTTTAGAAAAAAAGGGAATGATGTAGAAGTTGCGATGCTAGATCCTGAAGATCTGAGGGCGATTGAATTTTTAAAGAAGGCTTATCCAAATTTTAGAATTTTGCCAAGATTGACCACACCAGAGTCGATAAAGCATGTTTTGAGACAATATCAGAAAACTTTGGAGGCAGAGTTTGGAGAGATAATTAAAAAAGAAGCAGGGGAAATAAAAACAATAAAGGAAGAAGAAAAAATTGAGGAAAAGGAAGAATTAGAAAAGATGGCAATGGAGCTTCCGATAATAAAGATTGTTGATACTTTGATAAAACATGCAATTTTGCAAAGGGCTTCTGACATCCACATTGAACCCATGGAGAAAGAAGTTTTAGTAAGATATCGCATCGATGGAATTTTGAGAGATGCAATGACTTTACCAAAGATTGCAGCATCTGGGATCGTCGCAAGAATTAAAGTTCTTTCAAATTTAAGAATGGACGAACATAGACTTCCCCAAGATGGGAGATTCAAGGTAGAAACTCCAGAGTACAAATACTCAATCAGAGTTTCGGTTATGCCTGTGTTCGATGGAGAAAAAATTGTAATGAGGCTTTTACCAGAAACTGCCCGAGGATTTACTCTAGAACAGCTTGGTTTTAGGGGGAAAGCTTTAGAAGATGTTCAGCTTAATTTAAGGAAGCCGGTTGGAATGATTTTGGTTTGCGGTCCCACAGGCTCTGGGAAAACCACTACTTTGTATTCAATGATTGAAATTTTAAATAATCCCGGTGTAAACATTTGTACAATTGAAGACCCAATAGAATACAGAATGCCAAGAGTAAATCAAACTCAAGTAAACCCCAAAATTGGGTTAACTTTCGCTGCAGGACTAAGAGCTCTCCTTAGACAGGACCCTGATATCATTATGGTTGGTGAAATTAGAGATAATGAAACTGCTTCTTTAGCAATTAATGCTGCTTTAACTGGTCATCTGGTTTTATCAACTTTACACACAAACTCTGCGGCTGGCGCAATTCCCAGATTGATTGATATGAAAGTTGAACCCTTCTTAATTGCTTCCACCTTAAATTTGATTATTGGACAGAGATTAGTTAGAAAAATTGCGGGAGAAAAGGAAAAATATTATTTAAAAGAAAGCGAATTAGACAACATCGCCAGATACTGTAATTTAGATAGAATTTTACAAATTTTAAGAGAAGAAAATTTAATAAGACCTAATCAGCCTTTAACAAAAGTTCCTTTTTATCGCCCAAAACCTACCAAGGAATACCCGGATGGGTACAAAGGGAGAATTGGGATTTTTGAGGTTTTACCGGTTACTCAAACAATTAAGGAATTAATTGTTAAAGAGTCGAATATTGATGAGATTGAAGAACAAGCAAAAAAAGAAGGAATGAGAACAATGGTTGAAGATGGATTTGTAAAAGCTGCTCTGGGAATAACTACCATCGAAGAAGTTTTAAGAGTAATTACTGAATAATTAAACAAAATAGATTTTTCTTTTTCTAACTAAATTTTCTCTTAACTTCAAATATTTTCTTAAATTAGGATCTTCTTTCAGAATTTCTTTTGCATTTTCTCGTGCCAATTCAATTAAGCCCAAGTCGGTCAATTTTGCAACTTTTAGATCTAATTTACCAGTTTGTTTCTCTCCTAAAAGATCCCCAGGTCCTCTAATTTCCAAATCTTTTTCTGCAAGCTCAAAAGCATTATTTGAAGATAAAAGAGCTTCGATTCTTTGAGCTGATTTTTTAGTTGGCAAATGAGAAATCAAAAAACAAAAAGCTTTTTTTCCAGATCTTCCGATTCTTCCGATCAATTGATAAAGTTGAGCCAATCCAAACATTTCCGCATTCTGGATAACCAACACATTAACTTGAGGCAGATCAATTCCTTCTTCAATTACATTAGTGGCGACCAAAATATCCAAAAATTTTTCTTCAAATTGCCTCATTACAATTTCTTTTTCTTTTGTACTCATTTTTCCATATAAAATTCCAATTTTAAATTCAGGGAAAAATTTTTTGAGTAAAGAATGCTGTTCTTTCACAGTTTTTACTTCTGAAAAAAGCCTTCCTTTTTGGGAAAACTCAATTCGGGGGCAAACAAAGAAAACCTGCTCCCCTTCTTCTATTTTTTCTTTGATAAATTCCAAAACCATCTTTTCTTCTTTTGGTAAAACGACTTTAATTTCTATTTCTCTTTTTCCACAAGGCAATTCTTTGAGTAAAGAAATATCTAAATCTCCAAAAATTGTTAAGGCTAAAGTTCTAGGAATCGGTGTTGCGGTCATTGACAAAAAATGAGGTAAAATTTTTTGTTTCTCCAAAAGTTTTCTTCTTTGTTCAACTCCAAATTTGTGTTGCTCATCAAAAATTAAAAGAGCTAATTTTTGAAATTCTATCTTTTCTTCAAAAAGAGAATGTGTGCCGATTAAAATCTTAACCCCCCCTTCTTTAATTTTTTTAATCATTTCTTCTTTCTTGAGCTTCTTTCCAGCGAATTCAGAATACCCCTTTGTTAAAATGCCGATTCTTTTTTCAAAAGGTTCTAACATTCGAAAAATTTTTCTATAATGCTGGGCCGCTAAAATTTCTGTGGGAGCAATCATTGCTGATTGATAATTATTTTTTGCGCAGTTCAAGGCTAAAATTGTTGCCACTAAAGTTTTTCCAGAGCCCACATCCCCTTGCAATAACCTATTCATAGGAACACTTTTTTCCATCTCTTTTAGCATTCTCCAAGTTTCTTTTTTTTGAGATTCAGTTAATTCAAAAGGCAAAGACTTTATAAACTCCTTTATCGCTTCAACTTGAATTTTTAAGGGATAAGCCCTTTTCTTTTTAACTTTTAATTTCTCCCTTAAAACTTCAATTTCTAGTAAAAAGAGTTCTTCAAAAGCAAACCTAAACCTCGAAATTTTAATATCCTCTTTTGTTTCTGGAAAATGGATTTTTAAGATTGCCTCTTTTAAGGGAACTAAATTTAGTTTTTTTAAAATTTTTTCTGGTAAAAATTCTCTTGCTCTCCAAATTTCATTTTTCAACACCAAAGAAATCTTCTCTCTTATCCATTTTGTAGTAATTCCCTTTGTTTCAGGATAAATTGGAATGATTTTTCCGGTATGTAAAAGATTAAAGTGGGGAATTTTTGGGATTTTTTCAAAAACAGGGTGCTGTAAATAAAAATAACCCTTCTTTTGTACAATTTTTCCAGAAAAAGAGAAAAACTCTCCTTTTTTGAAAACGTTTTTTAGAAAGGGTTGGTTATAAAAAACCGCTTTAATTCTTGAAGAAGAGTCAGAAATTTCAATTTCAGTTAAAATTTTTCCTCCTCTCAAGAATAAATTTTTAATACTTTCTATCTTCCCTTGAATGGTTAATGGAATTCCAATCTCTGCCTCAGAAATTTTTGAAATTTTTGAAAAATCTTCATACTTATTAGGGAAGTAATAAAAACAATCCTCGATCGTCTCTATGCCCAATTTTTTTAATCTTGTAATCTCTCTCTTTTTTAGATAATTCAAACTCTCAATTTTTTCTTCCATACTCTCAATTTTATGTTAAAATTTAAATAATGCCAAAGTACTCTTTTTTAGCAAAATCTTTGGAAGGAAAAACGGAGAAAGGAATTTTGGAAACAAAAGATGAATTTGAATTGGCAAAGATTTTAAGAGAAAAAGGGTTGATTTTAATTAAGGCAGAAAAAGAAAGAGAAAAGAAAAGGCTAAAAATTCCTCTTTTTTCTTTGGGGGTCCCCCTTTCTGAAAAAATGTTTTTTACAAGAAATTTAAGGGTAATGATATCTGCTGGAGTTTCTTTACCGAGAGCAATTTTAAGTTTATCTGAACAAACGAAAAATAAAAAATTTAAAAATGCTCTACAGAAAATTGCAGAAAGGATTGTCAAAGGGGAGAAATTTTCAGATGCTCTTTCTTATTTCCCTCAAATTTTTAATGAATTTTATCAAAACATGATCAAAGTTGCTGAAGAAACCGGGAAGTTAGAGGATGTTTTGGGAATTTTAGCAACCCAGATGGAAAGAGAGCATGAATTGAGATCAAAAATTAAAGGAGCAATGATTTATCCAGCAGTAATAGTTTGTGCCTTAATTGGGGTTGGTGTTTTAATGCTTGTAATGGTAGTTCCAAAATTGGCTGAAACTTTTAAAGAGTTAGGGGTAGAGTTGCCAATGACAACAAGAATTGTAATTTCTCTGGGAACTTTTTTAGAAAAAAACTTTTTAATTTTACTTATTTCTTTCATTGTTTTAATCTTCTTTTTCTTCCAATTTTTAAAAACGAAAGTTGGAAAAAGGATTTTTGATAAAATTTCCCTCTTTCTCCCAATTTTTTCTTCTTTGGTTAAAAAATCAAACTCAGCATCAACTGCCAGATCTTTGAGTTCTTTAATTTCTGCGGGAGTTTCTTTGCCAAGAGCTCTAGAAATTACCGCAAATACTTTAGGAAACGTTTTTTATAAAGAAGCATTATTAACTAGTGCAGAAGCAGTGAGAAAAGGAGGAAAATTGTCTGAAAGCTTAAAACCTTATCAAAAAATTTATCCACTGACTCTAATTTCGATGCTTGCGGTTGGAGAAGAAACTGGAGAAACTTCGGAGGTTTTGGCAAAAATTGCTGATTTTTATGAAAGCGAAGTAACAGATGCAGCAAAAAACTTAACTTCTGTTATTGAACCAATTTTAATGTTGATTATTGGAGCTGCGGTTGGATTTTTTGCAATTTCGATGGTTCAACCAATGTATTCGATGCTTGGTGCGATTAAATGAATTTTCAATATCCAACTTTCAATTTTAAAAAATCAAAGAGTTTTACCTTAACCGAAGTTTTAATTACTATTTTTTTAGTTTCGGTTATTTTTTTAGGAATTTTTGGTGCTTATCAACTTGGATTAAAAGTTGTTGGTTTGTCAGAAAGAAAAATCACAGCTACTCAAATTGCTCAAGGAGAAATTGAAAAAATCAAAAACATGCCTTATTTGGATGTTGGAACGATCGGAGCCAAAGCTCCTTATGCTTCGGGAACTTTGGAAGCTTCAACCTCAACGATTTTAAACGGTATTGAATATAAAATTGAAAGAAAAGTGAGGTTAATTTCTGATGCTTCAGATGGTGATGAAGAATGTTTAATAGATTACAAGAGAGTTGAAATTAAAGTCTCTTTTTCTGGGATCTTAAAAGGAGAAGTGATTTTAACAGCAGACATTATGCCAAAAAGCAAAACCGAAGAAATAGCAATTTGTCAAACCCAACCTATTGGAATTATCTCTGTTCAAGTGTTAAATGCTATTGGTCAATTCGTCAATTCCCCAACGATCGAAATTTACGATTCTCAAAAAAATTTGATAGGAATTTTTTCACCTTTTGAAGGAAAAGATGATATCCCTTTAGAACCTGGAAGTTACAAAGTAATCGTTTCAAAAGAGGGTTATTCGAGAGAAGAAACTTTTTCTATTGAAGAGATTGCCATTCCTGAAAAGCCAAACCCAACAGTTTTTGAAAACCAAATCACCCAAATTTCCTTTAATATCGATAAACTCTCTTCAATGGAAATTAAAACCTTAAGTACTTACAGTCAAGGAATTTTTTCAGATTCGTTTTTAGATGAAAGCAAAATTTCTCAAAAGGAAAATTTGATAGTTGAAGCAGGCCAGGTAAATTTGGCAACTAATACCGAAGGTTATTTACCTTTTGGTTACCTTTTTTCAATCGAAATTTCACCTCAAAATTTGATTAAATGGGAAAGTTTTTCTTTTACTGATGAAGAGCCCCCAGATACTGATTTAAAATACCAAGTTTATTTTGCTTCAGGAACTGAGTGGTTTTTAATTCCAGATTCTGATTTACCAGGAAACTCACAAGGTCTTGAGCAAAGTCCTGTCGATTTATCTAATCTTTCAACTACTACCTATTCTTCTTTAAAACTAAAAGCCAACTTTTCAACGAATTCAACCTCTCAAACTCCAATTCTTTATGATTGGCAAGTTTCTTGGCAAAGTTCAAATCCAGTTCCCATTCCAGAGGTTAGCTTTAATTTAAAAGGGGAGAAAATTTTGGGAAAAGATGCTGAGGAGAATTTAATCTATAAATACTCAACAACTACCCAAACCAATCCTCAAGGCCAAATTCAAATTTCAAACTTGGAATGGGATACTTATTACTTTTCAGATTTTCAAAAAGATTCTCAGAGCTTAGAATTGATAAATTCTTCTCTTGAACTTCCAGTTTCTTTACCTCCAGATACTAACTTGAACTTAGATCTTTATCTTGAAAGCCAAAATTCCCTTTTGATTTCAGTTTACGATTCAGAAACCCTAAATCCAATTTCTTTTGCAACCGCTACTCTATCGAGTGTAAATTTTGAAAAAATTGAAATTACCAATTTAAACGGGCAGGCAATTTTTATTCCTTTGGATTCAAAAAATTATAATCTTTCAATAGAAGCTCAAGGATATTATTCGACCTCAACTACCCTCTTTGTCTCTGGAAAAACAACCAAAATTATAAAATTGGAACCAAGAGACTAAAATGAAAATTCCAAATTTCAAATCCCAAATTCCAAATTTAAAATTCAAAAAGGGATTTACCTTAACTGAGGCAATCGTTGCAATTTTTGTTTTTTCTCTTTTGATGGGAGCAATTTCAGCAACGATTTTAATTTTATATCGAACCCATTCTTACGAGTGGCAACAATCGATTGCTATTGAAGAAGCAAGAAGGGGGATTGAAACGATGGTAAAAGAAATTAGAGAAGCAAGAGAGGGAGAAAACGGAGCTTATCCCATAGAATATGCTGGAGATAAAGAATTCGTTTTTTATTCAGATATTGACAACGATGGAAAAACAGAAAGGGTAAGATACTTTTTGGGAAAAATCGAAACTGAAAATTTTTTTGATGAATGTCAAAGCAACCAAAAAGGGGGATCTTGCTCGGTTAGTTTTTCAAATTTTATTAAAGAAAATGGAAAAGTAATCTCGGCAATTTTGAAAGTTACAGCTAGGGGAGATCTAGATAGCATCTATGAGTATTTAACGATTTCGGTAAACGGTCAAGAATTGGAAGATAAAATTTGCCAAACAGGATGTTCTCAATGTCCCTTGAATTTTGAGGGAATGAAAACTTTCGATATTACTGATTTTGCAAAAACTGGTTCAATTACAATTTTGGCAAAAGCATCTTGCCCAAACCCCAACAAAGAATCAAGATGCGTCGATGTCATTTGCGATTCAAACACAATTTCTTTTAAAGCAAGGTTTGAACTCTCAATCACTCAAGAAGTTCAAACAACTGAATTGAAAAAAGGAGTAATAAAAGCAATAGGAGACCCACCAACTTATCCTTTAGACCAAGAAAAAGTTTCAGTAATTACTTCTTATGTCAGAAATTCACCTCCAATTTTTGAATACTTTGATCAAAACGGAAATAAAATTATAGACTATCCAGCAAGATTAAAAGATACTAAAGTAATGAAAGTTTTTTTAGTGATTAATGTTGATCCAAATCGACCTCCTACTGAATTTCAATTGGAATCTTTTGTGCAATTGAGGAATTTAAAAGAATGAAAAAAGGGTTTACCACAAGCTATGTTTTAGTTTTTGGAATGATTTTTCTAATAATGCTTGCTGGTCTTTTGGGTTTTATTTTAACTCAATTGAAAATTTCAAAACAAAAAATAGCCTGGCACGAAGCTTTAAACATTGCAGAAGCTGGCTTGGAATACTACAAATGGTGCATAAACAATAATATCGAAAACTGTTCCACAACCAAAACTTATTATGACCTTTCTGGAAAAGCAATTGGAAAGTTTGAAATTCAATTTGAAAGCAACCAAAACTGCGGAAAACTCATTTCCCAAAAAATAGTTTCTACGGGTTACACTTTCGATTTTCCTAATATAAAAAGAAAAATTGCTACTTTTTACGGCAGAGAATCAGTCGCTAAATATTCTTACATTTTAAACTCCAACGTTTGGGTCGATTCAGACCACGTCATTAAAGGACCTTTTCACTCAAACGGAGGAATTAGGTTTGATGGAACGAATTATTCTACGGTTTCTTCTGCCCAATCTAGTTGGGTTTGCACTTCTTCTTTTGGTTGCGGTCCTCAGGGAGTAGGTTATGGATTGGGGCTTTGTCTTCCAGAGTGCCAAATTATAAACCAAAAATGCATTTGTCCTGGAGTATTTTCAACTACCCAAAATTCAAACAGAGATCTCTTTTTATACCCTACTTCTCAATTTGATTTTGCAGGCATTAGCGTAGATTTGGCTCAGGTCAAAAAAATTACTAAAGACGATGGATTGGGTTTGTATTTTGGACCCTCTGGCGCTTATGGTTACCACATTTTCATTAACGGCGATTACCTCATTGTCAAAAGAGTGACTCAAGTTAGAATGATTGACGATCTTTGCACAATAGTGAACGATAAAATAATCTGTCAAGGAGACCCTTGCACTTCAGAATGCACTCGATGCCAATCTGGAAAATGCATTGTCGAAGAACCAGTTATTAAATCTGAAATAGATCTTGGGACTTTTCAAATCCCTTCAGATTGTGGAGCAATCTTTTTTGAAGACAATCTTTGGGTAGGAAGCGAAAATCAAACTAGTAGCATAAGAGGAAAAATAACGATTGTTTCTGCCAATTTAACTGGTACCCCTCAAAAGACAAACATTTGGCTCCAAGGAAGCATCGAATATGCAAGCTCTAGCCAGTTTGATGGTTTGACCATAATTTCCCAAAACAACCTTTTGGTCGGACTTTATTCTCCAAACGTTATGAATTTGAAGGGAATTTTTGTTGCCCAAAACGGATTTTTTGGAAGGAATTATTATCCTTGTTCTAAATATTCGCCCTATTGCAAAAGAGATTTCTTATCAATTACAGGTTCGATCGTTTCTTCAGGAAGGGTTGGAACAAAATGGACTGGTTCTGGAGGACAATTTGTTTCTGGTTATCAAAATCGAGAAACCTATGTTGATTCAAATTTGCTTTACAATCCTCCAATTTTCACTCCTTTTTTATCTTTTGAATTTAAAATTGTTAAATGGGAAGAACTTTAAATTGAGGTATAATTGAAATATGGAGTTTTTATCTTTAAAACCAAAAGCTTTTGGATTGGATATTTCTGATTTATCTTTGAAATTTTTGATGTTAGAAAGGAAAAGAAGAAATTTTTCAGTGAGTTTTTTTGGAGAAAGAGAAATTGAGCCTGGAATAATTGAGGGTGGGGAAATAAAAGAAGAGGAAAAGTTGGTAAAAATACTTAAAGAAGTGGCAAAAAAAGCAAAAACGAAATATGTTGTAGCTTCTTTACCAGAAGAAAAAGCATTTTTACAGGTTATCAAAATGCCCTTGATGTCAGAAGAAGAATTGAGGTCCGCGATTGTCTTTGAGGCAGAAAGTTATGTTCCAATACCAATAAATGAAATCTATCTAGATTGCGATATTGTTCCTTCTTTACAGAACCATTCTAAAAATTTAGATGTACTTTTAGCAGTGGTTCCAAAAAAAATAGTTGATTCTTATTTGAGGGTTCTAAAAAACGCTGGATTAACACCAATTATCTTTGAAGTTGAATCTTTAGCCATTGCAAGAGCTTTAATAAAGGATCAATTTACAAATTATTCTGTTTTGATTATTGACCTGGGGGCGACTAGAACTTCTTTTATTATTTTTGCTGGAAAATCAGTAAGGTTTACTTGCTCTATTCCAGTCTCTGGAATTCATTTCACTGAACTAATCGCAAAGGCGTTAAACGTGAGTTTTGAAGAAGCAGAAAAATTAAAAATCACTCATGGTTTGAAAGAAGGGTTAAAAATTAAACTTGGAGAGCAGACAATAGTTGAAAAAATAAAGGGGAAGACCTTTGAAGCTTTGATCCCAGGATTAGTTGATTTGGTTCAGCAAATTAAAAGATACCTTGATTATTATCAGGCCCATTGTTCTTCTTTTGATCTTCCTTCCGAAATTGGCAAGGTTAAAAAGATTATTCTTTCTGGAGGAGGAGCAAATCTTGCTGGTTTGAGTGATTTTCTAGAATTGGAAATAGGGATTCCTGTGGAAATTGGGAATCCTTGGATTAATATTGGAGAAACAAAAAATTTCCCAAAAGAAAAGTCATTAGCTTTTACAACCGCAATCGGCCTAGCTCAGCAAGGAATATGATTAATCTATTGCCCCCAGAACAAATAAAGGAATTAAAAGAACAAGAGAATTTTAAAATTCTTGTGAACATTTTTTTATTAATTTTATTTTTTCTTTTTTCCTTTTTTTTAATTCTGCTTTCAATTAAATTTTATCTATCTGGTAAGCTAGAATCTCAAAAAATTCTTCTTGAAAAGGGAGAAAGAATTTTAGACTTAGAAAAAGAAAAGAAAATCAAAAAATACAATGAGATTTTATCCCGAATTGAAAATTTTTACCAAAAAAAGATTTCACTTTTCCCAAAGGCAGAGAATTTTTTTGAAAAAATTCCCCCCGCGATTTATTTGAATGAATTTGAACTTAAAATAGATAAAAAAGGAGAAATTTCTTTTTGGGTTTTAGGCTTTTCAAAAACTAGAGAAAACTTTTTAGATTTAATAAAAATTTTAAAAGACAATTATAAAGAAGTTTCTTTCCCTCCAGAAATTCTTTTGAAAGAAGCTGAGATAAATTTTTCAATTAGTTTCAAAATAAAATGAGCCCAAAAAGAAAAATAATTTTATCTTCAATTTTCTTTTTAATCTTTTTTCTTTTAATTTTTCTTTTCCTGATTTTCCCAACTTTGAAGGAACTAAAAAGGATTTCGAGAGAGATTCTTCAAACTAACCTAAAGTTGGAAGAAATTGAAAGACGTCAAGAAGAAATTGAGAAATTCAAAAAACTTCCCTCAGAGATTAAAGAAAATTTATCAAAATTTGAAAATTTTCTGGTTAATAAAGAGATTCCTATAGATTTTGTTGAATTTTTGGAAAAAATGGCAAAAGATTTAAATATCCAAAGCCAAATTTCAATTTCAAGTTTCTCAAAAGACAGCATTTCCTTTCAAATTAAAGGGGTAAGTTCTCCAGAAAATGTTTTTAAATTTATTGAGAAGGTTGAAAATTGTAATTATTTGACCCAAATCGAAAAAATAAGAATCTCTAAACTGACTGAATCTGAATTAAAAAGGGAAGAGTTTAAGGAATTTTCAAAAAACGATTTAAAATTTGAAATTTTCTTTTCGGTTTTAACAAAATGAGAATCAAAATGAGAAAATTAAAAAACTTTGTAAAAAAACTACCAAGAATTTTGGTGGAGAGATTTATTTTGACTTTACTTTTCCTTTTAATCTTAGCCTTTTCTCTGGGTCTTTTGGTCTTTAAAGTTTCAATCTCATTTAAAGAAAAAAAGTTTCCTAAGATTGAAACATTTAATGAAAATCTTTATCAGAAGGTATTGGAAAAAATTAGAGAACGAGAAAAGAAATTTGAGGAAATTAACCAAAAAATTTATCTCAACCCCTTCGAGGAAAAATAAAATGGTGGCCGACGCGACTCGAACGCGCAACCACCTGGGCCACAGCCAGGCGCTCTGCCAATTGAGCTACGGCCACCGTGTCCCCGCTGGGAGTCGAACCCAGATCTCAGGCTTAGAAGGCCCGTGCTCTATCCATTTGAGCTACGGGGACTTTGACCAGAAAACCAGATAACTAGAAAGCCAGAAAACTAGCCAACCAGCCAACTATACTAATTTTACCAGAAATTTTTAAAAGATCAACTATTTTTTCTCTTCTAATTTTACTTTAAGATGAATTTCCTCTCCCTTTCCTTCCATCCAACCTCTTAAAATCTTAAATTCAATTTCATCGCCAACTTTGTGCCTTGAAAGAATATCCGCTAAAGTATTATCCTCAGTGATTTTTTCTCCGTCAGCCTCCAACAAAATATCATCCTCCTTTATTCCAGCTTTTTCTGCAGGAGAATTTTTAACTACAGCTCTTTCGCCAAAACTTTCTCTGGTTACCAAAGCCCCATAATCTACCGGAAGTTTATAAAGCTTTGCTAAATTTTCATTCAAAATCACATACCTTACTCCCAAAAATGGCCTTCTAATTTTTCCAAATTTCATTACTTCTTCCAAAATTGGCTTTGCATAGTTTATTGGAATTGCAAAGCCGATGTTTTCTGCCCCCATTACCATCGCAGTGTTAATTCCAATAACCTTTCCCTCCATATTCACTAAAGGGCCTCCTGAATTTCCAGGATTGATTGCTGCATCAGTCTGAATTAGACCTCTCAAACTTGTTGCTTTAAAAGGAATTCCTCCATAGGCTGTAATTTTTCTGGATAATCCAGAAACTATTCCTGCAGAAATTGTATCTTCAAATTCTCCTAAAGGATTTCCAATTGCCAAAACTTGCTCTCCCAACTCAACTTTATTTGAATCACCTAATTCCAAATAGGGTAAATTTTTTCCATCGATTTTTAAAACTGCAATATCAACTAAAGGATCTCTTGCCAAAACTTTTGCTTTAAATTTATTTTTTGGATCCAAAATTACAGTATAATCTGCAATCGGATCTGAAACTACATGGTTGCAAGTTAAAACATAGCCATCTGGCGAAACTATAAATCCAGATCCCCCTCCAACTTTTGTTTTTTCTTTTTCTTTTTTAAACTTTGGAAAGATGAATTCTTCACCCCAAAGAGGAAACAAATAAAAACCTTCAATTTTTGGAAGGTCTTTAGTAATAACAATGGTAATTACCCCAGGGCAGACTTTTTTGGCAATTTCGACAAAAGGTCCTTTGTTTGTCATGGATTCATTTTATCATCAATTCCTCTTGTCAACAAGGAGAAAATTGAATAAAATACTTTATCCTCAATTTATAACCCATTTCAGTCAATTGGATAAAGCAAACTTGTCCTAGATTGAATTGGTATTTCGCTTGCAGTATAATTGAGTAATGAAAAGGAAGGCGCTTACTAAAGAAGAAATCAAGCGGATAGTTTTTCTTCGACAAAGAGGATATAGTCTTCCGGAAATAAGACGAATAACTGGTCACTCAGGTAGCACAGTGTTTAAATATATTCGAGGAGTGAAAATCCTTCCAGAATTCGAGGAAATATGGAAAAATAAAAGAAAAACTAGCATTGCGCGATCGATTCAGAAATGGCAGGAGGCCCAGCAACGAGCGAGAAAAATTATAGGAAAGTTAACCAGAAAGGAAAAAATCCTGATTACAGCATCCCTTTATTGGGCAGAAGGAGCAAAAAGTGATCTAAGTTTTCTCAACAGCGACCCCGCATTGATAAAAGTTTTTCTAGAAGGTCTTAAAGAGTTGGGAATAAAGAAAGACAAACTGAAAGTGAGTTTACGAATTTACGAAGACTTGAACCGGGAGGAAGTATTAAACTTCTGGGCAAAAGTTATTGGAATTTCTGAAGACAAGATAAATAGTATTAATATCTTGAAAGGTAGAAAGAAAGGAAAGCTCAAATATGGAATGTGTCGAATAAGAGTTTCTAAAGGAGGTGATTTATTGAAATTATTACATTCTTTAGCTGATGTTATTAAAGAGAATTTGAATGCCCCCGTAGTTCAACGGATAGAACGGCGGACTCCTAAGCCGCAGATATAGGTTCAATTCCTATCGGGGGCACAAGGATTTAATGGAGAACTTATCAATCGAAAAATTCAATCCCCTGAACCTGAACGAAATTTTAGAAATAGAGAGGAATGCTTTTGAAAAGAAAGAAACCTTTCCTAAAGAGTACTTTTTAGAAGTTTTTAAAAAGTGGCCGGAGGGATTTTTAGTAGCAAAGATAAATAAAGAAATTGTTGGTTACGCTATTGGCGAAAAAAATGAAAACTCAGGACTGATTATTTCAGTAGCAGTAAAAAAAGAATGGAGGAGAAAGGGAATAGGAAGAAAATTAATTGAAAAATTATTAGAAAATTTTAAAAAAGAGGGAATGAAAATGATTTTTTTGCACGTTAGAGAGGAAAACAAAGAAGCGATTAATTTTTATCAGGCATTGGGTTTTAAAATCATAGAATTGGTTGATAATTATTATTCAAATGGAGAAAATGCATATTTGATGGAAAGGACATTGGGCTAGATGGTTTTCTGATTATCTGGTTGTTTGGTTTTTTTTGGGTTTCTACCCTATGGAGAGCGGAAAGAAAGGGCGCGTAGCTCAGTGGTAGAGCGTCCGCCTTACACGCGGAAGGTCTCAGGTTCAAGTCCTGACGCGCCCACCAATATTAAGGGGGCGGGTTGGCAGAATTGGCTAATGCGCCGGTCTTGAAAACCGGTGGGGAGTTTCTCCCCTTGCAGGTTCGAGTCCTGCACCCGCCGCAAAAACATGTTTGTTTTTTTAAAAAAGAAAAAAGAACCAGAGAATTTAAATGATCTTTTAAGAGAATTCGATCAATTAAAGAAAGAATTTGAAAAAGTTTTGAAAGAACTCGAAAATTTAAAAGAAAAAGAGAAATTCAACATTCAAAAGATTGGAATCGTTAGGTTTAATCCATTTGAAGAATTAGGAGGAAATCAAAGCTTTTCAATTGCCCTTTTGGACGGTAAAGATGATGGAGTAGTAATTACCAGTTTATATTTAAAAGACGGGAACAGAGTTTTTGCAAAACCGATTAAAGGAGGGAAATCAGATTTTAATCTTTCAAAAGAGGAAATTGAAGCAATTAATTTAGCAAAACATGGAAAAGGAAATTCCAAAGCAACCAGTAGTAGTAATTTTAGGTCACATTGATGCTGGGAAAACTAGTCTTTTGAATGCAATCAGAGAAATTGAATTTAAAGAAGAAAAACCAGGGGGAGAAATTACTCAACACCTTGGTGCCTTTGAAATCGAAAAAGATGGAAAGAAAATCACTTTTTTAGATACACCAGGCCATGAGGCATTTTCCCAAATGAGATCTAGAGGCGCGAAAGTTGCAGATATTGCTGTTTTGGTGGTAGATAGCGTCGAGGGAGTGAAGGAACAAACAAAAGAGGCAATAAAATGTGTAGAAGAAGCCAAAATTCCTTTAATTGTTGCTTTGCACAAAATTGACAAACCAACTGCAAACCCAGAAAAAGCAAAAAGAGAGTTGGCAAAAGAAGGCGTTTTGGTTGAATCTTATGGGGGGAAAGTACCAGAAGTTAAAACTTCAGCAAAGACTAAAGAGGGGATAAAGGATCTTTTGGATTTGATTTTACTATTATCTGAATTGGAAGGATTAAAAGCTGATATTTCAAAACCTGCAAAGGGAGTAATAGTAGAATCTTTTTTAGATCCAAAAAGGGGTCCTACTGCAACAGTGATTTTGGAAGAAGGAATCTTAAAAAGCGGAGATTTCATCGCGACACCAAGTACTTTCGGAAAAGTTAGAATTTTGGAAAATCCTCAAAAAAAGAAAGTTGAGAAAATTTTTCCAGGCCAAGCCGGAATCATTGTGGGATTTGAAGAAGTTCCGATAATTGGTGAGGAGTTTTTAGTTTTTGAAAATTTGGAAAAGGCCAGAGAATATGTAAAACCAATTGAGAAAAAAATTGAAACAATTGGAACAGGGGAGGGTCAAAAAATCTTAAACTTAATTTTGAAAACCGATGTCTTGGGCACGAAAGAAGCAATAGAGCAAGTTTTGAAGAATTTGAAATCAGAAAAAGTTGCTTTAAGAATTATAAAATCTCAGGTCGGTCAAATAGATGAAGAAGATGTGAAATTGGCAAAAACCGCAGGGGCTGCGATTTTGGGTTTTAGGGTAAAAACTGAAAAATCGGCGATGGAATTGTCATTAAGGCAAAAGGTTAGGATTTTAACATTTCACCTAATATACGATTTAGTAGAGGGAGTGAGAAAGTTAATTTCGGAAATGGTAGAGCCTGAAATTATTAGAGTTGACGTGGGTAAAGTTAAAGTTTTAGTTGAATTTTGGAGAAAAGGAGAACGACAAATTATTGGAGGAAGGGTAATAGAAGGAGAGATCCAAAATGGATTATTTTTAGAAGTCGTTAGAGAGGGAGAAATAATCGGCGAGGGAAAAATTTTAAATTTACAAAAAGAAAAAAGAGATATTCAATTTGCAAAGAGAGGAGAAGAGATTGGAATTTTGTGCGGAGGGAAAGTAAGAATAAAAGAGGGAGATATTTTAAATGTTTTTAAAAAAGAAAAAAAGAAAGCTGAAATTTGATGGAAAGAAGAATTGAGAAAATAAATAGCTTGGTTAAAGAAGAGCTTTCAAAGATTATTCAAAAGGAAATCGATTTTCCAAGAAATACCTTAGTTACAATTACTCGCGTAGAGACAAACAAAGATCTTACCGAGTGCAAGGTTTTCTTTTCTTGTTATCCCGAAAGCAAATTTGATGAAGTTTTGGGAATTTTAGAGAAAGAAATTTATTTCATTCAGGGAAGACTAAACCAAAAATTGTTTTTAAAGAAAGTTCCAATGATAAGGTTTAAAAAAGAAAAAAAGATTATTGAGGCAGCGAGAATTGAGGAAATTTTGGAGAGGTTGAAAAGAGAGAAAAAATGAGGTATCATCAAAAAAGGCGCGGTAGCTAAGTGGCTAAAGCACCGGACTGCAAATCCGGGATACGTGGGTTCGATTCCCACCCGCGCCTTAAATTTGCCGCGGTGGCGGAATTTGGCATACGCGAAGGGCTTAAAACCCTTTGGGGTGAATAACCCCTTGTGGGTTCAAATCCCACCCGCGGCACAGTATAGTTTTCTAGTTATCTGGTTATCTGGTTTTCTAGGGAGTTGGGTTTCTAGTCGGGTAAGATCTCAACGTAGGTTTTTTTGGCACCAAATTTTAGGGCTTCAAAATAATTTTCAAACCAGACGTCGAACTGATAATTTCCCTTTCCCCAACTCATCCTATCTTCCACAACAAAAATTTTATCCCCGAAAATCTCGGGGATTTTAATTTTAGTTCCAAAAGGAAGAAAGTTGTTTGCAACTATTCCATCTCTGACAGTTTTTCCGGAGGCAGTAATATGAGGATCTTCATCAGTTTCCCAAGGGGTGGAAGAGTAACCAGTAACTATTGCTAAAATTCTTATTGGTACTTTTTCTGGATTGTTGGGACTTGCTATACCAAAAAGTGAGTTTCCAAAGGATACAACAATTTTTTCAGGCTCCCTCTGTGAAAAATTAGAATTTTCAGCCTCCAGAGGAAACTCAAATGCAGTTCCTATTAAAACTAAAAAAGAAATCATCAAAATTTTTAGCCAAATTTTCATCCCTTTATCATAAAATTTTTTCCCTTAAATGTCAACAAAATGAATTTACAGTAAGCGAGCGCTGGCACGATAACACCAGGGAGCGGAGTCCCAGGGGAAGGGTGTCAAAGCGGGTGAGGGGAGTCGAACCCCCTTCTCAGCCTTGGCAAGGCTGCGTAATAACCGTTATACTACACCCGCAAATTTGTGCCGGGGGCCAGAATCGAACTGGCTCTTCATGTTTTTCAGACATGCGTGCGCACCAGCTACACTACCCCGGCTTTCCCTCAATAGGGGGAACCGAGGTTCCCCCTCGATTGTCGCTCGTCATTTCGTAAAACGAAATCGACTCGCTGTCACCCCCTCCTAGTAGGTAGAATTTTCTCTTATTCTACGCGGGGCTTCGGCTCGCTTTCCATAGGGGAGACACCTTCGGTTTCTCCCCTCCATGGCGCTCAGCATTTTGCAAGCAAAATTGCTTCGCTGTCACCCCTCTTCCTTTAATTCAATCACTCAATCACTTGATTTACTTTTTTGGTGGACCTGCGGGGATTTGAACCCCGAACTCGACCATGCCATAGTCGCGTGTTGCCATTACACCACAGGCCCATCTCGAAGTATTGTTTTTTTGATCACTTCGATAATTTGTTTTAGTTCTGTGACCACTTTGCTACAAAAATATTCAATTCTACACACTCCATAATAATCTTTCTTTTTAGTAGACCTGTTGAAAGTTCGAGGATCTATTCGTGGTTTGTAGAATCTAGAAAGGGGGATTTGAGTGACCTGGGACCAATATCTGTTTAAATAATCAGTATCTTGGTCGGCTCGGCATTGGACAACACAATGAAGCCTCCCCTCTTTTCTAAGTTGTATTACCTCTTCTTTTAGTGGTAATTTATTCATTTAATTTGTTGTTTTTGTGCCCTCGGGAGGATTTGAACCTCCACTCTCGAGTTCCGCAAACTCGCGTTTTATCCATTAAACTACGAGGGCACACTATATATAATAACAAAAAAATATATTTCATCAATATGCCAAAATCCGAGCCTTTATTAAACCTAAAATTATACCTATTTTAACTTTTCTTACATATTTTTGTCATGGCAAAATTATGTAAGAGATTTTAAGTTAAGGGGCAAGGCTGACCGGCGAAAAGTCAGGTTCTTTAAGTTCAATTAAGTCTACTTAAAAAAAGCCATGGCAATGTTAAGTAGAATATTTTAAGACGAAAAAATGAGATAAGTTTTTTAATAGCCTGAGTCAAAAATTTTTGGTCAAATTCAAAAACTCCATCAAAATTTAAGTTACAAAATATCCATTGAGTTATTGTTCAAAAATGCATTCCGCTTACATAAACACTTGAAAAGATACAACAATTAAGGTAATATAATTTATTTGAGGAGGAGTGCGGCGAATTTGGTAAGCCACCAGGTTGCTAACCTGTGCCGCCTAAAAAGCGGCTTGTGGGTTCGAATCCCACCTCCTCCGCTTTTATTGAAGTTTATCTTGGCCAGGCGAAGCCTTGGCGACAACAACTCCAATTATTTTCTTTGCTCCAGATTCTTTTAAAACCCTTGCAGCTTCTTCCATCGTCGCTCCAGTTGTAAAAACATCATCAACTAATAAAATGTTTTTCCCAGAGATTTTCTCTTTATTTTTAACTAAAAACGCATTTTTTACATTTTCTTTTCTTTCTTCTTCAGAAAGTTCCACTTGATCTTTAGTTTCTTTTATTTTGATCAAACAATCCGAAATTAAAGGAATTTTTAAAAATTTACTCAGCTCTTTTGCAATTTCTTCTGCTTGATTGAATCCCCTCCATTTTAATTTTCTTTTACTCAAAGGAATTGGTACTAAAACAAAATCAAAAAAATTTGGTTTTTTATCAAGCAATAAAAAATGGGAAATTATCAACAAAGCTAAATCCTTTTTCAATTCTTTAATTAAGGGTGGATATTTGAAATTTTGGATTAATTTTTTTACCAAAAAATTTTCATAATTTACTGGAAAATAAAGATCATTTAAATTCTTTCCCTTAAATTTTTGATGAGTTGTTAAAACCTCTAAAATAGAAAAACAATCTTGGCACAGAAAAACCCCTTCTTTTTTGCAACCCAGGCAAAACTTTGGGAAAACCAAATCTAAAATGAATTCTTTAATTTTCATTAGATTAATGGTAAAATAGAATTAATGAAAATTCCATCTCTTTTCCCAAAAAGTTCTGTTGGTATTGATATTGGGACTTCTGATATAAAAGTAGTTCAGCTATCTTTTTTTGCGGGAAGGATAAAATTAGAAAACTATGGCCAGATTTCTTCAAAGGCATTGTATCAAAAACCTTTTAGAACCTTTGAAAAAAGTACTCTTTTGCTTTCCACCCAAGACATTGTTAGAGCCATAAAGGCAATTTTTGAAGAAGCGAAAATTAAGACAAAGACTGCTTACTTTTCAATTCCAGATTTTGCCACTTTTTTTACTACTTTCGAGCTCCCACCAATGACGAAAGAAGAAATTCCTTTTGCTGTTGAGGCAGAGGCAAGGAAGCATATTCCTCTTCCACTTTCAGAAGTCGCCTGGGATTGGCAATTGATTGGTAAAATACCTTTCATGGGTAAAGAAAGATTCAGAATTTTATTGGTCTCGGTGCCCAAAGAAGTAGTAAATCAGTATGAGTTAATTGCCAAATCTTTGGAGATAGAATCTTGTGCATTGGAGGCAGAAACCTTTTCTTTAGTTAGAGCCTTCTTTGAAAAAGATAAAATAATCTCTATAATTGATATTGGTGCGAGAACTACCTCTTGTAGTATAATAGAAGGGAAAATCTTGAAAATTTCAAGAAGTTTTGACTCATCGGAAGATAAATTCATCCAAGCTATTTCAAAAAGCCTAGGTGTGACTCCAAATTTAGCAGAAGAAATGAAAAAAAGGTATGGGTTGTTACCTACGGAAATTCCAGAAGGAAAAGAGGTAAGGAAAGTTTTGGTACCCCTAATTAATTCACTTTTGAGAGATATTGAGCAAACTTTTTTAAAGTTCAAGAACATTGAAGGAAAGGAAATAGAAAAAATAATTTTAGCTGGAGGGGGAGCGAATTTGCCGGGTTTGTTGCAATATTTTCAAAATTATTTTAAAAAAGAAGTGGAGATTGCAAACCCATTTAAAAGGATTTATTTTCCAGCAATTTTGGAAGAAACCTTAAAGGAAATGGGGCCCTCATTTTCAGTAGCAGTAGGTTTGGCCCAAAGAGCATTCGAATAAAATGGAGATAATTCCAAAACCAAAAAGGAAATTACCCTCACCAGAAACAATTTTTCTTTATTTTTCAATTTTGATTTTTCTCTCTGCAATTTTTACTTCTTTTTATTTTTGGTTTGAAGAAAAATCAAAAAGGAAAGAAATTTCCCAGTTAGAAGAGAAAATTTTGGCTCTTAAAACCCCTGAAATAAGAAAAAAAGAAGAAGAGGTTTCAAAATACCAAGAAAAAATCTCTCATTTCTCAGAATTAATCAAAGACCGTCTTTCTTATTCAAAAATTTTTCCTTATCTAGAGCAAAAAACTCACAAGCAAATCTATTTTTCAAAGATGGATTTGGACCTTGAAAGTTCAACCCTTCTTCTTTCAGGAGAATCTCCAAACTTTTTTGTTTTAGCTCAACAACTTGAAATTTTCAAAAACGATCCATTTTTGAAACTTCAACTCAAAGAATTAAGTTTGGGGAAAGAAGGAAAGGTCAATTTTAAACTTGAAATAAATTTTGATAAAAGCATTTTAAAATGAAAAAAGAAGTTTTTTATTCAATCTTTTTCCTTATTTTCTCGGTTTTGTTGTTTTTTCTTCTCATTTCCCCAAAACAAGTTTCCCTTTCTACTTTAAATTCTGAACTTTTACAGAAAAAGCAAGAATTTGAAAGTTCAGATAGATCCTTTCAAGAAATATTAAAAACCTCTGAGAGGTTAAAAAATTATCAAGAAGAAATTTCAAAAGTTGATTCGGCCTTGCCTGAAGATCCTTCTATTCCTTCTTTGTTTAACTTCATTCAAAAATCTTCCTCTCAGTCTGGACTTTTATTAGAAAACATTGGTTCAATAAGTGTCAAAGAAGAGGGAAAATTAAAAAAATGGACAACTAATATTAAACTCAAGGGAGATTACTCTTCTTTTAAAAATTTTGTTTCGATCTTAGAAAAATCTGCTAGATTGATAAAGGTCGAAAAAATTTCCCTTTTGATCGAAAAAGAAACCCCTACCTACAACCTTACAATTTCATTTTTTAGTTATTAAAAATGGAGCCAATCTATCAAAGGAGAAAAAGAGAAAGAAATTTAATAATAGTATTTTTTGTATTTTTAATGATTACTATTTTCAATCTTTATTTTGGTTATTTCAAAAGAGAAAAAGCACCTGAAATACCCCCTCCAGAGGTTTCTTCTGTTGAAGAGCTTTCTTTTCCTGAAAAGAAAACCCAAATTGATTTTTCAATTTTTGAAAATCCAATTTTAAAAGAACTTCAACCTAGTGAGAAAATAGAATTTCCTAATCCAGAGGAAATGGGGAGGGAAAATCCATTTTTACCAATAAAATGATAATCGAAGAATTGGTAAAAAGAGGAATTTTAACAAAGGAACAGGAAGAAAAATTGAAAAAGGAGGTTGAAACTTCAGGCAAAAAAGAAGATGAGATAATTTTGGATAAAAAGATTTTAAACGAAGAAGAACTCTTTTCTCTAAAATCTGAAATTTTAAAAATTCCATTAAAAAAATTTGAACCAAAGGAAATTTTGCCTGAAGTTTTAAAAGAAATTCCAGAGGAAACTGCAAGCTTTTACAAAATTATTCCTATTTCAAAAAAAGGGAAAGTGTTAGAAGTGGGGATGGTCTATCCTGAAGACCTAGACGCCATTGAGGCAATAAAGTTTTTGGCTAGAAAAAGAGATCTCGAGATAAAAACCTTCTTGATAACGCTTACTGATTTTAAAAAGACGCTCGAAGAATATCGGGCAAAAAAGGAAGAAATAGAAAAAGCTATTGAAGAACTTGAAAAAGAACTCAAAGCTGAAAAATACGAGAAACCAACAGTTGCCGAATTGGGTAGAGTAGTTGAAGAGGCCCCGATTACTAAAGCTGTTGCATCCATTTTGAGATACGGAATCGAAGGAGAAAGCTCAGACATTCATATTGAGCCGTTCAAAGATAGAATGAGAGTTCGGTACAGATTTTTAGGGAAGCTTTACTCTAGCATTTTTTTACCTATTAAGGTTCATCCTGCGATAGTTTCTAGAATAAAAATTCTTTCTGATTTAAGAATTGATGAGACCAGAATTCCTCAAGATGGAAGGTTTTCGATAGAATATGGAGGAAGGAAAATCGATTTTAGGGTCTCTACTTTCCCTACCGCAATGGGAGAAAAAGTTGCAATCAGAATTTTAGATCCGAGAGTTGGATTGAAGAAAATCGAAGAGTTGGGACTTTCTGGAAGGAATTTTGAAGTTTTACAAAGGGCAATCAAAAAACCATTTGGAATGATTTTAGCAACAGGACCTACTGGGTCTGGGAAAACTACTACTTTGTACGCAATTTTGCAAAAATTAAACCAAGAAGGGGTGAATATCGTTACTTTGGAGGATCCGGTAGAATATTTCATTGAGGGAATAAACCAATCTCAAATTAGACCAGAGATTGGCTATACTTTCGCAACCGGCCTAAGACATGTTTTAAGGCAAGACCCAGACATTATTATGGTTGGGGAAATCAGGGATAGAGAAACTGCCGAATTGGCAGTCCATGCTGCTTTAACTGGCCACTTGGTTTTATCTACCCTTCATACCAACAACGCAATAGGAGTGATTCCTAGATTAGTAGATTTGGGAGTTTCTCCGTTTTTGATTCCTTATGCTTTGTCAATAGCCATAGCTCAAAGATTGGTTAGGAGACTTTGTGATAAATGTAAAAAAGAAGTTAAACCCACAAAGGAAATTAAAGACCTGATTTTAGCAGAGCTTGATAAATTCCCATTGGAAGAAAAGAAAAAATTGAAAATTTCTCAAGATTTTAAAATTTATGAGGCAGTAGGTTGCGATGAGTGCCATAAAGTTGGTTTTTCAGGCAGAATCGGAATTTTTGAAGTTTTGGAAATAACAAAAAATTTAGAGGAGATAATTTTGAAAGAGCCATCTGAAGCGAACATTGCGGAAGAGGCAAAAAGGCAAGGGATGATAACAATGAAACAAGATGGGATTTTAAAGATCTTGAAAGGCGAAACAACGATTGAAGAAGTTTTAAGAGAAACAACTTAAAAATGGAAGATTACAGAAAAATTTTAAATAGAATTTTAGAAATAGCAATAAAAGAACAAGCGTCGGATGTTCATTTTTCTCCAGGGCACCCTCCGATTTTGAGGATTTTTGGAAGCCTCTTTCCTTTAGTTAAAGAGAAAATAATTACTCCAGAAGATTCGAAGAATTTAGCATTTCTGATGATGAATGAATCTCAAAGAGAAAGGTTTTTAAAAGAAAAAGATTTAGATTTTTCCTACGATTTTGAAGGGAAAGCAAGATTTAGAGTAAACGCCTTTTTCCAAATGGGTCAAGTTTCGATCGCAATGAGATTGATTCCTTCAAAAATTCGGACGATTGAGGAATTGAATTTACCTCCTATTTTGCATCAATTCACAAAAACCCAGCAAGGATTTGTTTTAGTCTGCGGTCCTGCCTCTCATGGAAAGTCCACTACTTTAGCAGCTTTAATCGATGAAATAAACCATACTAGAACAGAGCACATCATCACTATCGAAGATCCAATCGAGTATGTTTTTGAAGATGATAGATCAATAATAGACCAAAGAGAGATAGGAACAGACGCTTTAAGCTTTGCCAGAGCCCTAAAAGCTGCGTTGAGAGAAGATCCCGATGTGATTATGGTTGGTGAAATGAGAGATCCAGAGACAATGGCGATTGCGATTACCGCTGCAGAAACCGGCCATTTAGTCTTTGCAACTTTACACACAAATTCTGCAGCCCAAACTATTCACAGAATTGTTGACTCCTTTCCTCCAGAGCAGCAAAATCAAGTTAGAGCCCAGCTTTCAGGTTCCCTTTTGGGAATCATTTCTCAAAGATTAATTCCAAGGGTGAGAGGAGGATTAATCCCTGCTTGCGAAATAATGATCAACACTCCGGCAATAGCCAATTTGATAAGAGAAAACAAAATTCACGAAATTCCCTCAGTCATTGAGACATCAGCAGAGATCGGAATGATTACCTTAAACAGATCGCTTGCAGATTTAGTAAAAAGAGGGGAAATTTCCTTTGAAAATGCCCTAAATTATTCTTTAAACCCTGTTGAATTGAGAATGCTTCTTTCATGAAATTTCTGTATCAAGCAAGAACAAAAGAAGGAGATGTTAGATCGGGAACCATTAAGGCTTCTTCAAAAGAAGTCGCTCTTTCTTTGCTTCAAAAACTCGGTTATTATGTTACTTATTTAGAAGAAGAAAAACCTCCAATTTATGCCAGAGAACTGAAAATTTTTAGGAGAATTTCTCTCACAGATCTGTTTTTATTTTCTCGTCAATTTTCTATTATGCTTGCCTCAAAAGTTCCGATAGTTGAATCTTTAATGACCCTTGCTGCTCAAATGAAAAATTTGGAATTTAAAGAAATAATCTCAGACATTGCAAAAGAAGTTGAAGCAGGTTCTTCGCTTTCAAAAGCTCTCTTGAAATACCCTAAAGTTTTTTCTCCATTTTATGTTGGAATGGTAAGGGCAGGGGAAACTTCGGGAAAACTTTCTCAATCCCTCACTTTTTTAGCAAATCACTTAGAAAGAGAATACAATCTTAAAAGTAAAATAAGAGGAGCAATGATTTATCCTGCGCTAGTTTTGGTTGTCTTTTTGGCAATTTTTGGATTAATGATGTTTTCAATTTTGCCATCTTTTGAAAACATTTTAAAAGAAAGGGAGGTCGAAGTTCCATTTATTACCAAAGTTATTCTTTCTTTTTCAAAAATCCTAAGAGAAAAGTTTTTATATTTTGCCTTGATTTTGGGAGCTTCTGTTATTTTAATTTTCTATTACCTCAAAACTGAAGAGGGGAGAAAACTTTTTGATAAAATCTCTTTAAAAATACCATTTTTTGGGGAAATTTCAAAGCTTTCAATCCTTTCGAGGTTTGCCCAAAACTTATCAACCTTGACTTCAGCAGGATTGACTCCTATTGAGGCATTAGAAATTATTGAAGAAATAGTAGGAAACGAAGAATATAAAAACATAGTTTCAAAAATAAAAGAGGATTTGAAAAAAGGAAAAACAATTTCTTCAATAACCGCTTTATATCCAGAACTCTTTCCTCCTCTTTTCACCCAATTGATTCTGGTGGGTGAAAAAACCGGAACCCTATCTAATTCCCTATCAGCAATTTCCAATTTTTATCAATCAGAGACAGAAAAATCTGTCGAAAATTTCTTGAAAATTTTAGAACCTTTGTTGATAGTAATATTAGGAGTGCTAGTTGGAGGTTTGATGCTTTCTGTTCTTTTACCCCTTTACAGGATAATTGGCACATACTAAAATGAAAAAAAGGTCGATTGAAATTGAATATTAAATGAAAATGAGAAAAAGAGGTTTTACTTTAATTGAGTTATTAGTTGTCATTGCGGTTATTGGAATGCTAAGTTCAATTGTATTAGTTTCGATGGGAGGAGCAAGAAAGAAAGCAAGGGATGCAAAGAGAATGGCTGATATAAGGCAAATTTCAACCGCTATGGAATTGTGTTTTCAAGATTCCAGTGCTGCCTGCGGTGGTAGCGATACTGCCTATCCAGCAGTGGCAGTAGATGGTAATAACCGCCTAACAACCATCGGAGGGCAAAATGCTATTGGTACCTATCTTTCTCCACTACCTCAAGATCCAGGCGGAGGAACTCTCACTAGCTGCACAGGGGCCACTATTGGAGAAATGACCGCTGGTGGTTATTGTGCTTTTCCCAGTTCTGCGGGGGGAGAATACTGTATTTATGCTCAATTGAGCGATGGAAGAATTATTGCTGCTAGCGAAAAAGGGGTTCATTTTATGACTTCCAGACCTGCTAATATGTCAGCTTGTCCATAAAAGGTCGATTAAAAAATTAAGAACCTATGAAAAAAAGAGGTTTTACTTTAATTGAGCTATTGGTTGTTATTGCGATAATTGGAATTTTGACAGGAATTGTATTGGTTTCTTTGGGTGGAGCTAGAGCAAAGGCAAGGGATGCAAATAGGGAGGCGACGATTAGGCAAATTAATACCGCAATGGAAATGTGTTATGACGATCCTAATTGCCCCACAAACGATGCTGGAGAGGCTTATCCTACCTGGAATCCGGGTGAAATCGAAGAAGAAAGTATTGGTACTTATTTAACTATTCCAAAAGATACTCTCCCAGGTTACGATTATACTTATGTTAGCGGAGGAGATACTCAAAAATACTGCATTTATATTCCTTTAGAAAGCGGTGGCTACGTTTGCGCCTCAAACAAAGGAGTGGCTAAAGGAACAGCGACTCCGACTATTTCGGACTGTTGCGGATTGGTTCCCTAAGATTTCTAGGATTTCTGATAGAAACTGGCGGGAACTCCCGCCAGTTTTGGTATAATTGAAAGATGGAGATTTTAATTTATTTTTTTGTTTTTATTTTAGGATCTGTTGTTGGTTCTTTTTTAAATTGTGTAATTTATAGATTGGAAACTGGTCAAGGTTTTATTTTCGGAAGATCTTTTTGTCCTCATTGTAAGCATCTTTTGAACTGGAAAGATTTAATTCCAATTTTGAGTTTTTTAATTTTAAAGGGAAAATGTCGCTATTGTCAAAAAAAGATTTCTTTTCAATATCCTTTAGTTGAGATTTCGACTGGTTTTCTCTTCCTTTTAAATTTCTCTCAGTTTCGAACCCACATGATACCATACGGTTTTGCTGATCTCATTTTTCTTTTTATCATCGGTTCTTTTTTGATTGTAATTTTTGTTTTTGATCTCAAACATTATCTCATTCCAGACAAAATAATTTATCTAACAATTGGCTTTATTCTTCTTTACCAATTTTTTAAAGTTTGGAATTTTGGTCATTGGAATTTGTTTGGAATTTGGAATTTGGTCATTGGAATTTTGCCCTCTCTATTTTTTCTAGCGATCATTTTGATTTCAAAAGAAACCTGGATGGGCTGGGGAGATTTTAAACTTTCAATTTTAATGGGTCTTTTTTTGGGCTGGCCAAAAATTTTGGTTGCTTTGTTTTTTGCTTTTTTTAGCGGTGCAATAGTTGGTTTAATGTTAATTTTTTTAAAACGAAAAACGATAAAATCCCAAATTCCCTTTGGACCGTTTTTAGTCTCTGGAACGTTTTTGGCAATGTTTTTTGGGGAAAAAATCATCAATTGGTACTTGAATTTGATTTTGCTAAAATAAAGTATGAAAAAAGGTTTTACCCTTATCGAACTTTTAACAGTTCTAGCGATCATTTTTACTCTAACCTCGATTTCTTTCCCTTTTTACCGAACAGTCCAAAAACAATACATTTTAGAAAGCGCAGCCCAAAAATTCGTTCAAGATATTAGAAGAGTCCAAGAAATGGCAATTTCAGCAAGAATTTGTGGACCTTGCCAAAACAGAGTTCCACCAGGATACGGAATTTATCTACAACAAGGAGGATCTTCTTACTTAATCTATGCTGATACTAATCCACCTCAGGGGAACGAAAGATACGACGGAGGAGATAGGATAATCGAGGAAATATACTTTGGAGGCGAGATTTTTATCAGCAGTGTTAATCCTTCCTCTCTAAGTATCAATTTCAAGCCCCCCGATCCGAAAGTAAGAATAGGCAACGAATCCCAAAATTTAACCGAGGTTTCGATCGTTATTTCTTTTTTAAACGATACTTCAAAAACAAAGACGATCAGAGTGAATAAAGCAGGTTTGGTCTATGCTGAGTAAATCTTTTACTTTAATCGAAACAATTACTGCAATTTTTATTTTCACTACCGGAATCTTAGCCCTTTCTTCTTTAATTTCTTATTTTATTTCAGTTTCTTCAATTTCGAGCCAAAGATTGGTGGCTGCTTATTTGGCTCAAGAAGGGATTGAGATTGTGAGGAATTTGAGAGATACCAATTTATTGAGTGGAAGAAATTGGGATTATGGATTAAACAATGGGAATTGGCAAGTAGATTACAACAGTACCACCCTCTCCCCTTATAGAGGTGATTTTCTAAATTTAGAAACTAACGGATTTTACGGTTATGATCCTGGGATTCAAACACCCTTTGTGAGGGTAATTAACCTTCAAAAAGATGAAAACATTTTAAGAATTTTTGTTAGAGTTTCTTGGCAAGAAAGGGGAAGGTCGCATTCTTTAACTGCCCAAGCAAACCTTTATAATTGGCAACCATGAAAGGGTTTACTTTAATTGAGCTTTTGGTTGTAATTGCTATTTTCTCAATTGCAATCGGAGCGATTTCTGGTATTTTTATTTCAGGACTCTCTTCTCAAAGGAAAGTTTTAGCAGAACAGGAGATTTTAAATCAAATTAGTTATGTAATAGAGTATATGGGGAAGGCGATTAGAATGGCAAAAAAGGATGATGTTTCTTTTGCTGGAGAAACTAAAAACTGTCTTTCAAGAAATAATGTGAACTATGAAACTCCGACCGAAAGAGAAATAAAATTCAGAAATCATTTAAATCAATGCCAAAGATTTTATCTAAGTTCAAATCAAATCTGGGAAGATAAAGAGGGGACCGTTTTGGCTTTAACCTCTCCAACCATAAAAGTAAATGCCTTAAGATTTAGAGTTTCTGGAGAAAGTCAAGATGATACTAATCAGCCAAGAGTAACAATCTTTATGGAAATAGAAAGTGGAGAAAAAAAACTTCAATTTCAAACAACAATTTCGCAAAGAGATTTAGATGTCCAGCACTAAAGGAACAATTTTATATTTTGCAGTTTTAATTTTGAGTGTAATCTTTACAATCTCAATCGGTTTGAGCGGTAATTTT
>GBSOD1_15_pt1 | contig 13715 bp, 12 predicted proteins | sample GBScel77sediment_FD_61372 | JGI IMG/M metagenome (IMG submission 61372)
CTGTTCCCTGGGCAAGATTAACAAGTTTTCCAGGAGATTGCCCTTCAGGCCAATATGTCTATGGAATAGGAAGCACTCTAAAATGCTCTGCTCCACCACGTGGTATTGGTGGAAGCGGAACAACGAATTACCTAGCAAAATTCACTGGCTCCACAACAATTGGTAATTCAACCATCTATGATAACGGCAACGTCGGCATCGGGACGACCGCACCACAAAGACGATTACATGTTAACGGAGAAATAGTATCGAGTAGCTGGGAAACAGGATATGCACAATTTAGGGCCGTAGCGAGCAACTATGGCTTCATGATTCGAAATGATAATAATGCTACTTATTTTTTACTCACGAACTATGGTAACCCATATGGTGGTTGGAATACGCTTAGACCACTTACAATACGTGATTCGGACGGCTCCGTATATTTGGGCAATGTATTATGGGTTCAGCATGGTGGCAACGTCGGTATCGGAACGACCGCACCAAGTGGAAAATTGAGCGTTTATATGGGTAGTTTCTGGGGAAGCGTTCACATAGGAGGTAATAATGCGGATTTATGGTTTGACGGGGGTAGTGATAGTGTGTTTTGGATATCAAACATGGGTGCTCAGACTGGAAGGACTTCAATAACATACAGAGGGACTGAATTATTTACGGTTGCAAATAATGGTAACGTCGGCATTGGGACGTGGAATCCCGCTTATAAATTAGAAGTAGTAGGGAGTGTAGGAGCAGATGCTTATTATTATCGATCAGATATTACACTGAAAGAAAATATTGAAAGAATAGAAAATGCCTTAGAAAAAGTTTTAAAACTTGAAGGCGTTACTTTCTCTTGGAAAGAAGATGATCAAAAGAGTATAGGATTAATAGCTCAAGAAGTAGAGAAGATTTTTCCCGAGCTAGTAAAGGAAGACGAAAAAGGAATAAAATCAATAGATTATGGTAGATTGGTTGCGGTTTTGATTGAAGCAATAAAAGAACAACAAAAAGAGATAGATTCCTTGAAAAAAGAGATTGAAAATCTTAAAATTGAAAAAGGTCGATGAAATAAATTTTTAAATCATGAGAAAAGAGAAAATAGTTTTGTCCTCTTTGCTGATTTTCTTTCTTTTCCTTTTTGGATTTTTATTGACTAAGATAAGCGCAGGAAAAATGCAAAGAATCGGAAGTGCAAAAATCGATGAACATGGAATTTGCAGGAATGTAGTAAATTCTGGCAATAAAGAGGTGATGGTCCCTCTCAAGACAAAAGGAGAATGGTGCAGTTTTATAAGGGCAGCGAATAATTTCTCGAATGTAACGTTAACAACATGTGTAGATTGTTACTGTTTAGGTTGGTGTTGTAATGGCACAGAGTGTACCTCTTATAATGTTGGTTCTTGTCCTTAAAAGGTTGAAGTAAAAACTTAAAAATTTCCATGAAGAGCAAACAAACTTTTTGGATAACACTAATTTTAGTCTTGCTGATACTTGGAGGAATCAGTTTTTATTCTTTAAAAAAGATTGAAAAAAAAGTTACACCAGTTGAAATTCCCGTGAAAGAAAAGGAATTGATTATTCCTCCGATTACAACAAAAGAAACTTCTCCTGAAGCAGTTACGGTGATAACAAAAACTGAGAAAAAGGTAGAGGTTTTCCCACTGGAAGAATGCGATCCTCAAAAATTGCCAAAGATGGAGGGAAAAATATACCTTTCACTAATGAAAAAAGGAGAAAAAGAGATAAATATTTATCAGTTCGATGTTGAAAAGAAAGAATTGAGAAAATTTTTATCTAATGCTTTTGTAGTTAATTTTTCAAGGGACGGAGAAAGGGTTGTTTTCGTCTCAGGAGAACCGGGCAACTCTCAAATTTTTATTGCTGACTCTGATGGAAAAAACATTCAACAGGTTACAAAAAGCAAAGACGAAGAGGGAGTAATGAAAACAAGACCAATATTTTCTCCAGATGGAAATGAAATTGTTTTTACTAGAATGAAAATGAGAGGTGATTTTTTAGCCGATGAGTGGGATGTTTTTATTTCGGATTTGAAGGGGAATGAAAGATTTCTCACTTCTGGAATAATGCCAACATTCTCTTCAGATGGAAAGTATATTTTGATCTTAAAGAGTCCAGGGATTTACCTTTTGAATTTAAAGACCAATGAATTAGAAAGGGTGATTGAATTGAGAGATGAAAATAACAAATTGATTTTAGGCCAAGTAAACATGATGCTTTCTCTTTCTAAAGATGGAAAGAAATTAGCATTAACTCATGTAGACCGAGGAGAGATTTATTTATTCCACATTACTTCTTGGGAACCGTTCAGATACAAATTGAAAGGAATAATAAAGAGTGTTGGATTTTGGAATACCTTTTCTCCCGACGGAAATTACTTAGCGATTCAAACCGCAGATATTAGCGAAGAAGGAGAAACAATCAATCCTAGATTGAGCGTTTTAGAAACCTGCACTCTGAAAGAAGTATTTTCTTTCGATCTAGGAGATTACGAGCCTTACGAAATGTGGCTAACTGAGTGGGTAAAATAAATTAAAATAAAAAATGAGACAAATTAGAATATTTTTCATTTTTCTTTTCGTGTTTTGGATTTTTAGTTTTGGAAAGACAGAAGCGGGAGTCGAGCATAATCTCACAGGTTGGGCTTGGTCAGAAAACATTGGTTGGATTTCTTTTAATTGCTATAACGACTACAACGGAGATGGAATTTTAGAAAACCATTGCACTGGCGCAGGGTACCCTTCTAATTATGGAGTAAATCTTAATCTTTCAACAAAAATCTTTTCAGGTTATGCCTGGTCAGAAAACGTTGGCTGGATAACTTTTAATGAATCAGAGCTTTCAGGATGTCCCCAACCTCCTTGTCGGGCCTGGTTGGACTCTGACAATAGAGTTTATGGGTGGGCACGAGCTTTAGCTTATGGTAGTGGTTGGGATGGTTGGATAAGGTTGAGAGATACAAATTATGGGGTTTCTTTGAACCCATCAACTAATGAATTTGAGGGCTGGGCCTGGTCAGATATGGTCGTTGGTTGGATTTCTTTCAATTGCAAAAATCAGAATTCTTGTTCTGTTTCAAATTACAAAGTTTATTTAATTAACCAACCACCTTCTGCCACAGAACTAAGAGAAAGCTTTCAATACTGTAACGTTTATGCTGGGCAAGGCTTAATGAGCTTAAGTTGGAAGTATGAAGACCCTGAAAATACAAACCAGAGTGCTTATTCTTTGGAAGTTCAGCAACTAATAGGAGACAGTTGGCAAACTAAGGTTTTGTGTGAAAACATTAGCACCACCGGTCCTCACTCAGGAGGAATCGGAACTTCAGCGGTTTTAATAAAATCCAATCCCACTCTGGCACTTTGTGATCTTCCAAGTTATGTTGGAGACATTGAATATGGAAGGTTGACTCGCTGGAGAGTAAAAGTAAGAGATGGAGGTGGGACTTGGTCTGATTGGACAAGTTGGTCCACTCCTACTTCGACAGCAGCTCATGCCTATCCTTGGATTGATTTTTCCTGGAATCCTCAAAAACCTACAGTTGGCAAAATAGTTCAATTCACTGACCTTTCAGAAGTTTATGGAGGAGCGAAAAAATCCTCTTGGTATTGGACTTTTGAAAATGCAGATCCTTCAATTTCAACAAACCAAAACCCAACCACAACCTTTACTTCAGTAGGCTCTAATTCAGTTACTTTAAGAGTTACAGATTCAAGCGGATTTTGGTGCGAAAAATCAAAAACAGTAACTTCTTTCTATCCTCTTCCTTTCTGGAAAGAAATTCCGCCAATATTTTTTAAAATAAGAAATTTCTTAGCCTCTCTTGTTTTTAGCAAATTTTGATTTTGATTATTTTTTGCACTTTTTACAAAACTGAGCTTCTGGAATTACTTCCAGTCTTTCAATTTCAATTTCCCCACCGCATTTTTCGCAGATCCCATAATTTCCTTTTTTAATTTTTTCTAATGCTAGGTTAATGTTTCTCAATTTCAATTCTAAACTTTGCTCAATCGATCTTAAAATTTCGTATTCTTCAACCTCATCTGCAGCTCTTTCTAAGGCCCCACTGCCTGATTCACCGTTGTAATGGGGAAATTTTGTTTCCCAATCGTCGGGTATTTTCCCTTTTTTAGCAAATTTTTCTAATTGTTGTTCAAGTTCTTTCTTTTCGTTTTCGAGTTTTTCTTTAAGTTTTTTTATTAATTCTTCTTTCATTTTTTTATTTTTTCAATGACCTTTTCTATTCCGGTTAGAGATTCGCTAAAGACAAAGTAGTTACCAATCAAAGAATAACAAATTCCTAAGTCGTTTTTTGATACTGTTAATAACCTTACTTTCTGTTCCTTTATTAAAATTTCTTTAAATCTTTTTGAGATTGTTGAAATTTTTTTGCCAGAGACAAAAACTCCTTCTCTTTCAATTTTTTCTTCCCAATTTTTTAATTCTTCAATTCTCCCTCCTTCTTTTATTTTTGCTACTACTATTATCCTTCTTCCTTCTTTTTGCGAATAGATTGCTAAAGTAAAATCTTCAACCTTTTCCAAAATTCCTTCAGGCCGCCAAATTTCAAAAGCATCTAACAGTTCTTCTAAGGTTACTAATCTATTTTCTCCTAAATGTTTGATTATTATCCTTTCCATTTTTCCTTCTGCAGTTTCTTTATTCACTTCTTTTAGAATTTTTTCTTCTATTTCCTTGCTATTTTCAACCTCTATTTCTTTTTCTTCGTCAACCAAAATGAGAGAGGGTGGAACGATAATTTCAATTTTTTCATGATTTCCTTCTAACTTTTCAGTTTCTGGAGTTTGGAGTGGAGTTTCGTGAGTGATTTCAGGTTCTTGAGGGACAGGGTGGAAACTTGACGATCTTTTAGTTTCTCTTTTTGATATAAAAAACCAAAATAAAGAAAAAAATACAAAAAAAACGAAAACCAAGACCAAAAATCTCACTAAAGTTCTTACAAGATTGGAAGGCTTTCTCGGAAGTTTTTCAATTTTGATGGGAGTTTCTATTTCCGGCAATGTTTCAATAACTTCTGGTTTTTCTTCAAGAGAAACGTTTGGTGGGGCAGAAGATGGGGATACTTTTTTAGTTTCTAAAAACTCTTCATTTGTTTTTTTTTGTTCTTTAATTTTTTCTTCAATTTCCCTCACTTTTTCTTTTAATTCTTCAAGTTCCTTTTTCAATCTTTCTGATGTTTCTTGGATATCTTCAATTTCTCCCTCTACTTCCTCTTTTTCAAACCATTCTATCATTTCTGGAGTAATTTTTCCCTCCAATTTCTTAATTTTTTCTTCTAGGTTTTTTATTTTGAATTCATTTTTCTTTTCTTCTATCTCTAAGGTCTTCATTTCATCTCCCAAACTTTTTATCTTGTCTTCTATTTCCCATCTTCTTTTTTCCATTTCTCTTCTTTCTTCTTGAATTTTTTGTCTTTCCTTTTCTACTTGAATTTGTTTTTCTTTTTCTTTTGTCATTCGTTCTTCTTCCTCTAGAGCCTTCAATTCTTCTTCAATTTCCTTTTCATCTTTTAGTATTTTTCTTAAAATTTCTTCCAGCTTTGATGTTTCAGACAGGATTTCTTCTTTTCTTTTTTCAATTTGCGCTTTTTCTGTGAAGGAATTTTCCAATTCGCTTTTTAATTTTTGCCATTCTATTGCTGAGCTGATTTCTTCAATCTCTTTTTCAATATTTTTCTTTTCAGTTTCTACAGTTTTTTCTTCTTCAAAAATTTTCTCGAGCTCGTTGTTAATTTCGTTTATCCTTTTTTCAATTTCAATAATTTTTTCTTCTACCGCCCATTTTTCCTTCTCAATTTCTTTTCTTTCATCTTCAATTTGCCACCTTTCCATTTCTATTCTTCTTTTTTCTTCAAAAGGAGCCTTTTCTTCTTCTTCTTCAAGTTTTAACTGCCTTTCTTCAATTTCTTTTTCTTTTGCCAAAATTGGTTCTAATTCTTCTTTTTCTATTCTTTCTTTTTCCCTTAAAAGCCTAATTTTTTCTTCATCCCATGGCCTTTTTTTATCAGGGATTGCCTGAATCTCCTTTTCGATTTCTTTTAATCTCTCATTTAGATTTACCTTTCTTTTTTCTAATTCTTTTACTTTTTCTTCTAAAGAAAACCTCCTCCCTATCTTTTTTGTGTGAAGCGATTTAAGCTCTTCCTCAATTTCTACAATTTTTCTTTCTAAGAATTGTTTTTCTTCCTCTAATCTTTCTTTTTCATCTATCGGAGGCTTGCTTTCTTCTTCAAACTCTCTTTCTAATTTTTCTTGTTTTTCTCTATCAAAAAATTCTTCAATTTTCCTTTCTTCTATTAGTTTTACTTCTTGTTCGCTTTTGGGAGTTTCAGTTTTTTCTTTAATTCTCAAAATTTTTTCTCTTTCTTTTTCCATTTCCATTTCTCTCAATCTTCTCAAATCCTTTGCCATTGTTCTTACTTCCTCCCTTTTTAAAAACTCTAATTTTTCACTTTTTTCCTCCATGTTTTTTGAAAAATCCTAAGTTTATTCTCCCCAACTCATCAATAGAAATCACTCTCACTGGAATTATTTCACCTACTTTTAATTTTAACCCTTTTTGTTTTTTTATTTGAGAAATATGAAGTAATCCTTCTTGCCCTGGTAAGATTTCGATCAATGCTCCGAAGTTTAAAATTCTCTTTACTTTTCCTTGAAAAACTTCTCCTACTTTTACTTCTCTAGTGATGTTTTTTATCCAAGCAATTGCTTTTTTTGCTGCCTCTTCCTTTTCTGCTGTTACAAAAATTTTTCCTGTTTCTTCAATATCAATAGAAACACCACATTCTGAAATTATTTCATTAATCATTCTTCCTCCAGGGCCTATTACATCTCTGATTTTTTCAGGATTAATTTGAATTGTTAAGATCTTTGGAGCAAAAGGAGAAAGGGTTTCTCTCGGTTTTGGTAGGGTTTCTTTCATGATTTTTAGAATCTCAAACCTTGCTTTCTTTCCTTGTTCTAGCGCTTCTTCGAGAATTTTCTTCGAGATTCCGTCTATTTTTAAATCCATTTGGATTGCGGTAATTCCTTTTTCGGTTCCTGCAACCTTAAAATCCATGTCTCCGTAATGGTCTTCTGGTCCTTGAATGTCAATTAAAATTCGATATTCTCCTTTTTCATTAATTACTAATCCCAAGGCAATTCCAGCAGCTGGTCTTTTTATTGGAACTCCCGCGTCCATTAATGCTAAAGAAGAAGAACAAACAGAAGCCATTGACGTGGAACCATTAGAAGAAAGAATCTCAGAAACTATCCTAATGGTATAAGGAAAATGTTCAAAATCGGGGATAATTGGCAATAACGCCCTTTCAACAAGCATTCCATGGCCAATTTCTCTTCTCCCAGGCCCCCTCAAAGGTGAAATTTCGCCGACAGAATAAGGAGGGAAGTTGTAATGGTGCATGAACCTCTTTTTTCCAGAAATTTCCATTCCTTCTAAAAGCTGAACGTCTCCTGGAGCTCCCAAAGTCAAAATTGAAAGCGATTTTGTTTGGCCTCTGCAAAATATTGCAGATCCATGAGTTCTTGGCAAAACAGAAACTTGGCAAGAAATCTTTCTCATTTCATCAATTTTTCTTCCATCTGGTCTTATTCCATTTTCAATAATTTCTTTTGCCAATAGTTTTTCTACTTCTTTGTCAAAAAATCTTAGTCCTTCAAAAATTCTTTCTGGAAATTTTTGATTTAAAAATTCTAAAAACTCCTTTTTCAATTTAGAGAACTTTTCACTCCTTTCCTTTTGAAAAACTGCATTTCTTAGTCTTTCTCCTAAAAATTTTTTTAATTCTTCCTCGAAAACACGATCTTCTCCGATTACTTTTAATGGAATTTTTTCTTTTGAAATTTCTTTTGCAATTTTTTCTTGAAAATCAATCAATTTTTCAATCTCGGGTTTCGCAAAATCAAAGGCTTTCAAAATCGTCTTTTCATCAACCTCAGAAAATCCACCTTCTATCATGTTGATTAAAATTTCTCCGTTTCTTTTCACTCCAGCAAAAACAACGTCCATTTCAGATTCTTCCTTTTCTTTATAAGTAGGATTGATAATAAATTTTTCTCCAATTTTTCCAACCCTTACAGCACCCACTGGTCCTTTCCAAGGAATTTCTGAAATTAAAGTAGAAAAGGAACTTGCCAAAAGTGCTAAAACATCAGGGTCGTTTTCCCCATCCCAGCTCAAGACAGTGTTAATTACTTGAACTTCCCTCGTTAATTCTTTTGGAAAAAGAGGTCTGATTGCTCTGTCAACCATCCTTGCATTGCAAATTGCTTCATCAGAAGGCCTAGTTTCTCTTTTTATGTATCTTGGCCCCTTTATTTTTCCTGATGCATAATATCTCTCTTCGTACTCAACCGTTAAAGGAAAAAACTCTGTTTGTTCTTTCTCATAAGATGAAACACAAACAGTGCTCAAAACCATTGTTCCTCCATATTTTAAAAAACAAGCTCCAGAAGCTTGCTCTGCCAAATTTGAGGGATCAAAAACCATTTCCTTTCCTCCAATTTTTATTTTGTATTCCATACTTTGGTTCTTTGTTGTTGAGTTGAAAAACATTTAGTTGCTAAAGCAAATATTTTTCTGGATTTTCTTCTAAATCTACGAATTCATCAGCGATTTCTTTTAGTTTTATTGAAGTAGTTCTCCCAAAAGCCATCACCTCAACTCTTTTTCCTTGATTTTTTAAATACTCAACCAGTTGCAAAAAATCACCATCTCCAGAAACCAAAACTATTACATCAACAGAAGGTGCGATTCTGATTGCATCCACCGTGATTCCCACATCCCAATCTCCTTTTTTAAAACCACCAGAATATTCTTGGAGTTCTTTTTCTCTAATTTCAATTCCGATTTTTCTTAACGCTTCAATAAAACTTTTTTCTTCTCCAGTTTTTGTTCTAATCACATAGGCTAACGCCCTAATAAAACTTCTTTGGCTAATTGCCTCCTTTAAGACTTCTTTAAAATTTACTCTTGCACCGTAGAGATTCTTTGCTGAATGATAAAGGTTTGCGGTATCGATAAAAACTGCAACTCTTTGGGCAGAAGGTCTTTTAATTTCATCCTTTTTTTTTATTCTTCTATTCCTCATTTTTTAATCCCCAATTTCTTAATCAACTTTTCATATCTCTTTTCATCCTCCTCTTTTAGTCTTTTCAAAAGCTTTTTTCTCTTGGCCACCATTTTCAAGAGACCTCTTTTTGATGCCAAATCTTTTTTGTGATCTTTTAAATGCAAAACAAGCCTTTTAATTTGTTCTGTCAAAAGGGCAATTTGAACCTCATAAGAGCCGGTATCAAAATCATGCAGTCTATATTTTTTTATTATCTCTTCTTTTTCTTCTTTTTCTAACATTTTTTTGTTATTTTAGTTGAATCCTCGATACCTTAATTTTAGCATAATTGAGGCTTGAAAATAAACCCCCTAAAAGCACGCGATACGAATTTTAAAAATCTGACTAATCAGTGAACTGAAAATCTCAAAAAAGTTATTCCTTGCGGTAATTGAAATTTCGGTAAAGAATCGCCTTGATTTTTCAATTCTAGTGCGGACGGTGGGATTTGCACCCACACAGGGAAATCCCCACTACCCCCTCAAGGTAGCGCGTCTTCTAAATTCCGCCACGTCCGCATCGCTCCGCCCCCTGGCGCTATCGCGTCAGCGCTCACCATTGTAAAAATTTTTACATGGCTCACTTCGCTCCGCCCCCTGGCGCTCGAGCATTTCGTGAACGAAATCGCTCTCACTGTTACCCCTCTTCCTATTAGGAATCAATGTCCAATTTTTAAGTTGTAATTTTTCTTCATTTTTTTTCCGTACACTCAACCAGACAACCAGAAAACTATTCCTATTTTCTTCTCAAATAATAAAGCTTCGCTCTCTTTCTCTTTCCTTCTTTCAAAATTTCAATTTTTTCTATCGTTGGTGAATGAATTGGAAAAATTTTTTCCACGCCAATTCCAGAAACTTCTTTTCTTACAGTAATGGTTGCTCCAATTTCGTTTCCATGTTTTCTTGCGATAACTATTCCTTCAAACATCTGAACCTTTTCCTTGTCACCTTCTTTTATCCTTTGATAAATTCTAACAACATCCCCTGCTTTAATTCTCTTTTTAATTTGTTTTAATTCTTCTTTCATTTTGGTTCCAATAAAATTATTTTTGCCTCATCTGGTGATAAATCTTCTTTTTTTATTGATAGTTTTCTTTCTGGTACTAAAGATTTTATTCCCAGAGTTTTTAAGAATTTGTCGACCGGATCTAGCTTTATTTTTAATTTTGGTAAAGAATAGTGCATTGGAATTATAACTTTAGGCTCTAGTTGTTCTAAAATTTTCAATGCTTCCTTTGCACCGATAGTATAAACTCCTCCAACAGGAATTAACAGAATGTCTATTCCACCAATTTCTTCCATTTGTTTTTCATTCAATTCTTTTTGGCCAAAATCTCCAAGGTGACAAACTCTTAAATCTTCAGTTTCTATCACGAAAATTAAATTTTCGCCTCTTTCTTTTCCTTCTGATTTATCGTGAAAGCTTTTAATCGCTTTTACAAAAACTCCTTTTATTTCATATTCTCCTGGAATATCAATCAAAAAATAGTTTCCAGAAATTATCGATTTATAGTTGTGATCGGAATGATCGTGCGAAATCAATAAAATATCTGCTTCTACCCTCGGAGGCTTTAATCCAATTTCTGGCGAAAAGGGGTCAATCGCGGTTTTTATTTGGTTTTTATTTTCCTTTGATTTTATTTCAAAAAACGAATGTCCGTGCCAGATTATTTCCATGAGAATATTTTAGCAAAAAACTTGAAAAAATAAAGAAGTTTTATTAAAATACATCCATGAATTTAATGAAAGAACTCCTAGAACAAAATGCTTCTCTTAAACCCCCAAAAATTGGTGATATTGTAGAAGGGAAAGTAATCTTGAAAAAAGCTTTTGCAATCTATTTAGATTTGGGGGTTTTTGGTACGGGAGTAATTTACGGAAAAGAATTCAAAAAAGCAAAAAAAGAACTGAAAGAATTAAAAATAGGAGATAAAATTTTGGCAAAAATTATCGATTTAGAAAACGAAGAAGGATTTGTAGAACTTTCAGTTGCTGGAGCAGCAAAAGAAATAGCTCTTGATGTGTTAAGAAAAAAGAAAGAAGCAGGCGAAAAAATCAAAGTCAAAATTCTGGGAGCAAATAAAGGAGGATTGCTAACAAAGATATCGGGAATTGATGCTTTTTTACCAGTATCTCAACTTTCTCCAGAACATTATCCCAATGTGGAAGATGGTGATCCAGAAAAAATTTTAGAAAAATTGAAAGAATTTGTAGGCAAAGAAATGGAAGTTAAGATTTTAGGGATTTTAGAAAAGGATGTTCAAGTTATTTTATCTGAAAAATTAGCAAAAGAGGAAAAGGAAATTGCGAAATATAAAGTTGGAGATGTAGTTGAAGGGGAAGTTTCTGGCATTACTGATTTTGGTCTCTTTTTAAAATTTGGGGAAAATTTAGAAGGTTTGATTCCGCTGGCTGAAATTGACCCAAATTTAAATTTTAAAATTGGAGAAAGAATAAAGGCAAAAATTATTTCAATTGAGAAAAATCGAGCAGTTCTTTCTTTGAAAACATGAATGAACTTGTTAAAAATTTCTTCCTTGTGGTTTTGATTTTCATTTCTCTTTCTCTCTTATTTTCTCTATTTTCTAAATATCCCCAACAAAGAAAAGCTGTTTCTCTTTCAGAATTAGTTTTTCAAATTAACGAAGGAAGGGTAAAACAAATTAGTGTTTTTGGAGATGATATTTTGGTTTACTTTCAAGATGATTCAATAGGAGTTGCTAAAAAAGAACCAGAAAGTTCCCTCTCTCAATCTTTGATTAATTTAGGAGTTGACAAAGAAAAATTGAAAGAAGTTCAAATAAGGGTTGAAAAAAAAGATACTATTTTTTCTTGGTTAATTCCTATTCTTTATATTCTTTCGCCAATAATTTTGTTTTTTGTTTTTCTTTGGTTTTTATCAAGACAAGCAAGAACCGGGGCTAATCAAATTTTCGATTTTACAAGAGCAAGACCAAGGCTTTTTGGTCCTGGAGGACAGATAAAAGAAAAAGTAACTTTCAATGATATTGGGGGATTGAAAGAGGCAAAAGAGGAATTAAAAGAAGTGATTGATTTTTTAAAAAATCCGAGAAAATATTTAGAGCTTGGGGCAAAAATTCCAAGAGGGGTTTTGTTAATTGGTCCTCCAGGTTCTGGAAAAACTCTTTTGGCAAAAGCAATCGCCTGCGAAGCGGAAGTTCCGTTTTTTTCAATTTCTGGTTCTGAATTTGTTGAGCTTTTTGTTGGAGTTGGATCAGCAAGAATTCGGAATCTTTTTCAAGAAGCGAGAAGGGCGGGAAGGGCAATAATTTTTATTGACGAAATAGATTCGATCGGAAAAATTCGAGGCGTAGGGATAACCGGAGGACACGAAGAAAGAGAACAAACTTTAAATCAACTTTTATCTGAGATGGATGGAATTGGGAGAGAAGAGGGGTTGGTCGTGCTGGCCAGTACTAATAGACCGGAGCTCTTGGATCCTGCGCTTTTGAGACCTGGAAGGTTTGATCGAAGAATTGTTTTGGATTTACCGGATATAAAGGAAAGAGAAGAAATTTTAAAAATTCATTGTCGAGGAAAACCTTTGGCTTTGAATGTGAATTTAAAAGAAATTGCAGAGAGAACACCTGGTTTTTCTGGTGCAGATTTGGCAAACGTTGTTAACGAAGCTGCACTTTTGGCAGCAAGGAGAGGGAAAAAGCAAATTTTTCAAGAGGAAATTTTAGAAGCAATTGATAAAGTTTTATTAGGTCCTGAAAGAAAATCCCATTTGTTGACAAAAAAAGAGAAAGAAATTGCAGCCTATCATGAGGCAGGACATGCAATAGTTTCTGCATTTTTGAAAGAAGCAGAGCCTGTCAGAAAAATCTCAATCATTCCAAGAGGATTGGCAGCAGGTTATACTTTAAAATCTCCATCTGAAGAAAGAAGAATAAGAACAAAATCTGAGTTTTTGGCAGAAATGGCAACTTTGTTGGGAGGCTATTGTGCAGAACTTTTAAAATTTGGAGAAATTTCAACTGGTGCAGCAAACGATTTAGAAAGGGCGACTGATTTGGCAAAGAGATTAGTAATGGAGTACGGAATGTCTTCTTTGGGCCCAATTACTTTTGGAAGAAAAGAGGAATTGATGTTTTTAGGAGTTAAAGAAATTTATCGTGATTTTTCTGAAAAAATTGCAGAAAAAATAGACAAAGAAGTTGAAAAATTTATCAAGAATGCTCAAAATAGGGCTATGGGAATACTAAAGAAAAAAAGAAAGATTTTAGAAAATTTAGCCAAAAGATTAATCGAAGCAGAAACAATCGAAAGAGAAGAATTCGAAAGAATAGTTGGAAAAGCCCCAAGAAAAGGTTAACTGGTTTCTAGTTGTCTAGTTTTCTAGTTAATTATTAAAGAAGATAATTTACCTTCCAGGAAGGGGTGACTGCGGAGCGAATCCCCGAAGCGATAGCGAAGGGGTGAGCGGAGCGCAATCGAGGTTAAAAATTGCAAATTGAAGATTGCAAATTGCAAATTGACCTAATAGGAAGAGGGGTGACAGCGAGAGCGATTTCGTTCACGAAATGCTCGAGCGCCATGGAGGGGAGAAACCATAGCTA